>OLSC01000393.1_pt1 | contig 54927 bp, 54 predicted proteins | sample 1672881 | NCBI WGS metagenome assembly OLSC01 (sample SAMEA3136733, study PRJEB25190) | human gut metagenome | biome: human gut; feature: human-associated habitat; material: faeces | place: Austria | collected 2013 | reverse complement strand
CTGCCGCACCTCGCTCGCCGTATCGGCACTTAGAATTATGCGGTATTGCCTTTATATATAAGTAGTCTGTACAGGTACAGAACGGTAAGGACATACGACTTTTATTTTAGCACGATTTCCAGGGATTGTAAAGAAAAATGCCCGCGGTGCCGGGTTACAAAAAATAAATCCCCGCCCTGAGGGATGGGCGGGGATTTACAAGAAAGGAGGAGAAGAACACATGAAAATGTGATAAAGCTATTTGACTTGGGGTTCATTTAGCTTGCAACTAAATTGTAACTGTTTTGTCACCAAATGTCAATAGCAAATTGTAAATCTTTTGTCATTTTTCAATTTGTTCACAAATTGGCAGGCGCAGCTCCGCACAGCCGCCGGGCGTGTTGGACAGGCGCAGCGTGCCACTGTGTGAAAGCGCGACCCTGCGTGCAAAATACAGCCCAAAGCCCTGGTGAGCTGTGTCACTGCGGGCAGCTTCTGTATAAAGCAGCTCCCCCGCTTTGGCGAGGGCCTCGGCAGTGAAGCCGGGGCCGGTATCGGTCACACGCAGGATGAAATCCTGTTTCTCTTTTGTAACCAACAGTGTGACAGTGCCGCCGCGGGGCGTATAGCGCACGGCGTTGTCCAGCAGGTTTTCGGCAGCCCGGAGCAGGTCGCACTGCGCCGCGCACAGTGTCCCCTGCCACTGCTCGTTCAGTATAAGCTGCACCCCGGCAGGTGCGCAGAGGGCGCGGGCTGTTTCCGCCAATTCACTGACAAGGGTGTGACTGGAAAAGGTTTCCCCTGTGGCGGGCGGTGCACAGGCGGTGCGCAGGGCTGCCAGATATTGCTGGGCACGGTCCGTTCCGCGCAGGATGGCTTCGACCTGTGTCTGCTGGTCGGCGGACAGAGCATCCTCTGCCAGCAGGTCTGCGTTGCCCTGAATGATGGACAGCGGCGTTTTCAAGTCATGCGTCAGCGCGGCAATCTGCTCGGCGCGCTGCTGCTCCATCCGCCATTGGCTTTGCAGGCTGTCGGTCAGCTCTCGGCCCATCGTCTGCATGGCATGCAGCGTGGCGGAAAACTCTCGCAGACGTGCGCCGTCTGCGTCAATGCGCTCGGGCTGCTGCGCAGCGATGGCATCCACCGCGTGGTGCAGACAGGCGGTCTCGGCGGCAAAGACCCGCACGGTGCAGTGGGTCTGCCAGCCCAGCCAAACGAAGATGAGCGCCGCCAGCAGCACAAAATAGCAGGTCTGGAAATCCGGCAGCGTGTCCCGCAGAGCCGGGTCGGCGTAGGGCGTAGCATAGTCGTACTGCAAAAGGCAAAAGCTTCCGTCAGCCATTTTGACATCGTACTGGTACTGCGTATACCCCAGATTGCCGCTGCCGCCATGGAAGTCGTTGAGGGCGATTTTCAGCTGACGGGCGGTCATGTTGGTCTGCAGCACCGTGCCATCCTGCACCACAGCCCAGCGGCACAGGTCACTGATTTGGTTGGAATCAAATGTTTCTGCAGTCACGGCGGCCACGGTCTCCCGGGCCTCGGAACAGGCCTGGGCGGACGCCACGGCAGGCAGCAGAAAACCGATGTTTATCAGCTGCATAAAAATGATCCACCAGAGTACCAGAATCAGCGCACACCCGCCGCCGCACAGAAGAAGATACCGCAGCAGCACGGTGCGCAGACTGGTCAGTTTTCGTTTTGCCATTGGTAGCCTACTCCCCATATCGTTTGCAGCACCTCCCCTGCCCCGGCCACGCGCAGCTTGGCGCGGATGTTTTTAATGTGCTGGGTGATGGCGGTGTCATCCGCTGTACCGTCATAACCGAACACAGCTTCGTAAATCTGTTCTTTGGAAAAGGTCTGCCCTGCATGGAGGGCCAGCAGCTCACAGATGGCGTACTCGGATTTTGTCAGGTGTAAAGGCATACCGTCAACGCCGGCTTCTTTGGCAGAAAGGTCCAGCGTCACCCCGCCACGGGTGATCTTATGGGACGGCGTGCGGTTCTGCCGCCGCAGGTGGGCGGCAACCCGTGCACGCAGCTCGGCCACGCGGAACGGCTTGGTCAGGTAATCGTCCGCACCAAGACCGAGACCGGTCAGCACCGACGGCTCATCGGTACGGGCCGTCAGAAACAGAATCGGCGCGTCCGTCTCGGCGCGAATGCGGCGGCAGACGGCAAAGCCGTCCTCACCGGGCATCATCACATCCAGCAGGATGCAGTCCGCCCAGCGGCAGAGCGTATCGGTCAGTTGCGTGCCGGAGGTGCGGGTCTCTACGGTGTGGCCGTCACGCTCAAGCGCTGTTTTTAGCAGCGTACAAAGGTCACGGTCATCGTCAACTGCCAGAATGTGTGCCATAAGCTCTCCTTACCGCGTAAGCGTGTAGACAAGGCAGGATGCCCCGTAGAGAAGATAAATGTGTGCCGGGTAGAACCAGTAGAACAGCTGCTTGTGGCCGCTGCCGCGCTGGCCGTTGTACAGCGCCATGCCGATAACGGCAAAGACGCCGAGCCACTCATAGTAGGCTGTGAACATCTGGGAAAAGGAAAAATCCGGCAGACCGCGAACCTGCAGAAAGACCAGCACAAAATCACACAGGAAGGTCATGGCTGCCCAGACGGACAGCCGCAGACGCTTATGATTGTACAGTGCATACAGCACGATGCCCCCGGCCAGAAAAGACCAGCCGCCATCGGTGATGGATGTCCACAAAGGCAGCGGCGCGGTGATGACCCACGCCAACACGGCGGAGCCGATCGGTGCGTCCTGAATTTTGGGGAAAAGCATCAGCAGCGCTACGATGCAAAGCGGCCAGAGAATCGGCATGGCAGCAGCCAGTGCGCCCCGCACAAACCGGCGCTGGCGCAGCCAGTCGATGCCCTGCCAGATTATGCAGAGCAGCATCAGATCCTGAAAAATGGCATTCAGCGGGTAGAAGCCGTCCCCGCGGCGGAAGGCCCCTGCATAAATCATGAAAAATTCCACCGTGCCCATCGCAGTACCGATGGCCCAGATGCGCAGAAAGTAGCGCCTGCGGTCATGGGTGTGGGCGAACCCCTCCACGGTGCAGAACAGGAACAGAGGTGCGGACAGCCGCGCCAGCATACTGAACCATTCCGGCACAACGCCCGTAAATTCAAAAAAGTAGTGGATGTGGTCCATCACCATGAGCACCAGCGCAATGGTTTTAAGCGCTGTGCCGGTCAGACCGAATTTTTGCTTTGTCATAATAATAACCCCTTTCATTGTTGCTGTAAACAGTGTAACAGGGGTTTATGTAGAAATTATAAGTGTTTGAAAATCAGCTGTGCCTCAAAGGCAGATTTGCCTTCCCGTTCGCCATCAAAATAGAAGGTGTCCTCTGCCAGTCTGGCACGGCGCAGGGTGAAGCTCTCGCCGCGGGGTACCTCGCGGTGGTAGCTGATGATGAAATCCGAAATCTGCGCACTGTCCCAGACCTGCCACGGTACGGCGTCGCAGACAATGTCGGCATAGCGGGTGTTATTGAGGTGGCCGTTCATGTCGCAGCGGGAGTAGGCCGCGGTCTGCGTACTCAGCGTCTCGCAGTCCTCGGGCGCAACGCGGGGCAGGCGCATCGGCAGCTCAAGGGGCACATCCTCGGCCCACTGGTCGTCAAACTGCTCTGGGTGCTTGCGCAGGATCATACGCTTTTCGGTATCAATGAGTACCCAGCGGCTGTCCATTGTGGCGACCTCTGCCCCGTCGGCATCGTAAAAATGGGTGATGCGCTTGTTGACGGCGCGCTTGCAGCGCTCGGGCTGGGTGACAAGGGTCAGCTCCTCGTCCACACGGGGCAGCCGTGTGACGTGCAGGGCCAGCTTGGCCAGCACATAGGCGGTGTGGGTCTTGCGGTACAGGGCATCGTCCAGCCCTACGGCCTCGGCGTGGGCGGTAGCAACCTGCTGGGCATAGCGCAGCAGCGCCCCCAGCTTGACATGGCCGAGGTGGTCGCCGTCCGTGCGGTAGACGGTAAATTTTTGGGTGTAGGTTATGAGCTTTTCGGGCATAAGGAAGCCCTCCTTGATGGATTTTGAATTGATTCGCCAAGGAGAGTATAGCACAAATGTTGGAAAAATGCAAAGGCGGGGGCTTTGGGGCTGGCCGTAGGGGCTGATGCTTGCATCGGCCCACGGAGGGGGCAAGACCCCTCCCTACAAATCGAACCGTAAAAGGGTGCAGCGGCAAGGCTGCGGGCCGGCAAACAAAAAGGCTGCACACGCAAAACGGTGTGCAGCCTGAAACTATTTAATAGTTATCGCGGGATTTTTTGCGGAGCTTGCGCCAAATATTGAATGCAGAGATAGCGATGGCCAGAAGCAGCAGGGCAAGAACCATCCAGCCGCTGCCGCCATCTTCATAGCTCTTCATCTCGCTCCACTGGGCATCCATGGCGGCGTTGATGTCGTCGGGCAGAGTCTCAAAGACCTCCGCCTTGTCCAGAACCTCCGCGCCCGGGTAGGCAATTTCGCTGTACTTCAAATCATCGTCCAGCATCTCCCACACGGCGGTGATGGGGGTGGAATAGCCGATGAAGTCCGCGTTGGCAAGGCCGACGTCCGGCTCACACAGGTAGTTGATGAACATTTCGGCGGCCTCTTGGTGCTTGGCGTTGGCCGGAATGCACATGCTGTCGATGAAGAAGTTGACGCCTTCCTCCGGGTGGACGAAAGCAAGGTCTGGGTTTTCGTCGATCATCGTGATGGCATCGCCCGCATAGTAGGGCGCCATGGCGGCCTCGCCACCCTCCATCTTGTCAAAGACCTCGTCCATGACGTAGGCCTGCACGATGTTCTTCTGGGCCTTCAGCGCGTCGGTGATGGCGGTGATCTCGTCAACGGACTGCGGATTCATCGACAGACCAATCGTCTTGGCTGCAATCGCGTAAGCGTCGCGGGAGTTGTTGAACATCAGCACATTGTTTGTGTACGCAACATCCCACATGTCCGCCCATTTCGTGGGCGGCTCCTCGACCATCGTCGTGTTGTAGATCAGGCCCGTTGTGCCCCACATGTAGGGCACGCTGTACTTGTTGCCGGGGTCGAAGCTGCGGTCCAGATATGTTTCACCGATGCCGGCAAAGTTCGGAATGTTGTCCATGTTCAGCTCGGACAGCATGCCCTCCTTGGCCATCTTGCCCACCATGTAATCCGACGGGAAGATGACATCATAGGATACGCCGCCGGATTTCAGCTTGGCGTAGAGGCTCTCGTTGGAGTCGTAGGTCGTGTAATTGACCTTGATGCCGGTCAGCTCCTCGAATGCGGACAGAACGTTGATGCTCTCGTCAGAACCGTCGGAGATGTACAGGCCGTTGTTGTAGACATTCAGCGTGATATGGTCGTTGGCAAAGCGCTTCCAATCGTAGTCGCCGGAGACGGAAATATCCTCGTTGACCTCGATGTCATCGGCGGCCAGCACCGGCGCGGCGCTCATCATGGTGACAGTCAGTGCGGCCAGCGCTGCAGCGGAAAACTTTTTCAGCTTCATCTTCAGCGCCCCCCTTCGTCCAGCATGGCTTTGCGGATGGCCTTCTGGTTGCGGCGGTAGGCGCGGGAGTCTGCGGCGTTGGAAATCAGGATGATTGCCAGAATGACGCAGAATATGACTGCAGACAGCGCGTTGATCTCGGGGCTGACCTTCTTGCGGGTCATCGAGTAGATGGCGATAGGCAGTGTCTGCATCGTGCCGGAGTTGAAGTAGGAAATCATGAAGTCATCAATAGAGTAGGTCAGGCAGATGAGGAATGCCGACAAAATGGCCGGGGACAACTGCGGCATGATGACTTTGGTGAAAGCCTGGCGCGGTGTGCAGCCCAGATCCAGCGCTGCATTGTACAGGCTGGGATCGAGCTGGCGCAGCTTGGGGCCTACATTAAAGATAACATACGGGATATTGAAGGTGATGTGCGCAATCAGCAGCGTCGGCCAGCCGAAGATGCCGCTCTCGCCGCCGATGCCGAAGTTCTGCGCCATGACGAAGAGAAGCATCAGTGAGACACCGGTGATGATTTCCGGATTGACGACAGGCACATAGCTGATGTTATTGATGATGAGCTGGCTTTTGCGGGACATCGAGTTGATGCCAAGGGTCGCCAGCGTGCCCAGCACCGTGGCAATAATGCTGGACACCAGCGCCAGCACAAGGCTCAGACCCAGCGCGGACAAAATCATCTCGTTGTGGAACAGGCTTTTGTACCAGCCGAGGGTGAAGCCCGTAAAGTTCGAGCGGGATTTGCTCTCATTGAAGCTGAACGCAATCATGACCGCGATGGGCAGATACATGAAGCAGAACACCAGAATGACGTAGGTACGCATGAGCAATGCGGAATGTTTTTTTGCCATATCACATCACTCCTTCCATCTCGGACTCGTCAAAGCTCGAAGTGAAGCTCATGCAGAGCAGGACAATGACCATCAGCACCAGGCTCATGGCGGAGCCGAGGTTCAGATTGTAGGAGTTGCCAAGGAACTGCAGCTCGATCAAATCGCCGATCAGCAGGTTGGAGCCGCCGCCCAGCATACGGCTGATAATAAAAGTAGAGACTGCGGGCACAAACACCTGCGTGATGCCGGTGGCAATGCCGGGGCCGGTCAGCGGGACGAGCACCCGAAACAGAATATGCCAGACGTTGCAGCCCAGATCCTGCGCGGCCTCAATGATGGAATCATCGATTTTTGTCATGGCCGTGTAGATGGGCAAAATCATAAACGGCAGGTAGTTGTACACCATGCCCAGCACAACCGCACCTGAGGTGTTGATCATGTTGAAGGGGCCGAGGCCGAACAAACCGAAGAACTTGTTGATAAGGCCGTTTTTCTCCAGCAGTGTCATCCAGGCGTAGGTGCGCAGCAGGAAGTTCATCCACATGGGCAGCATAATGAGCATCAGCATAATGTGCTGCTTGTTGGCGCGCAGGCGGGAGAGAAAATACCCCACCGGAAACGCCATGACCAGGCAGATCACGGTAGAGATCGCGGCCAAAATCAGGCTGCGGGCAAACACGCTGGAATACCGCCCGATCTGGGTGAGGTTGTCGAAGGTGAACTGGCCGTCCGCGTTCGTCATGGCGTACCAGATGACGATGAAAAGCGGTACGACTGTGAAAATGGCCATCCAGACCAGATACGGCCCGGCCAGCCAGCGGGAGGATTTGGATTTGAGCATGGATCACACCTCCGAACGCTTCATGATATGAATTTCGTCCGGGCCGATGTTCATGCCGATAAGCTCGCCGGGCTGGCTGGCCTGGGTGGAATGGATGATCCACTCATAGCCTTCCACATCGACGTGCATTTCAAAGTGAACGCCCTTGAAGATGACCTCACGCACAAGGCCGGTCAGCATACCAACAGAGGGCGGCACAATCTGCACGTCCTCCGGGCGGATGACGACCTGCACAGGCTCGTTGACTTTAAAGCCGCGGTCCACACAGGTGAAATCATGGCCGCCGAAGTTGACAAGAAAGTCCTTGAGCATGACGCCGTCGACGATGTTGGAGTCACCGATAAAGCGGGCGACAAAGGCATTTTTGGGTTCGTTGTAAATATCCTGCGGGGAGCCGATCTGCTGGATCTTACCGCCGGACATAACAACGACGGTATCCGACATGGTCAGGGCTTCCTCCTGATCGTGGGTGACGTAGACGAAGGTGATGTTCATTTCACGCTGCAGGCGCTTCAGCTCCAGCTGCATCTCCTTGCGCAGCTTGAGGTCGAGCGCGCCGAGCGGCTCGTCAAGCAGCAGGACACGGGGCTGGTTGACCAGGCTGCGGGCAATGGCCACGCGCTGCTGCTGTCCGCCGGACAGCTGGTAGATGCTGCGGCGTTCAAAGCCCTTCAGGCCGACGATCTCGAGCATCTCGAGCACCTTCGGGCGAATCTCATCCTCGGTCATCTTTTTCAGGCGCAGACCGAAGGCGACGTTCTCAAACACGTTCAGGTGCGGGAACAGCGCATACTTCTGGAACACCGTGTTCACAGGCCGCTTGTACGGCGGCATGTTGGCGATGTCCTTGCCATCAAAAAAGACATTGCCCGATTTCGGTGTTACAAAGCCGGCAATCACACGCAGGGTCGTCGTCTTGCCGCAGCCCGAGGGGCCCAGGAAGGTGACAAACTCCTTGTCGTGGATGTCCAGCGAAAGTCCGTCCAGGACCTTCTGCCCATCGAACTCGACAACAATGTCTTTCAGAGATACGATCAGATTTTCATTCATTTTTATTGCATCCCCCTTTGCGGAATTTCCCGTTACAGCACTCTCTTTACGCACCGTTTCTTCCTTGGGTCGGCACAGAGTCCTTGACGAGTCAGCGCCAATTATGCCGCCCCGCAAAGGTTTGTTACACGACTCCCTGCTGAAGAAGCCGCTGCAAGCAGCACATACAACGCCAATGTGTCAGGGCAGAAAAGATTTGCCCTATAGATGCACACACAAGATACATTATACGGCTTGTGGAATGTTTGTCAATAAAAACCTTTCATATTATGGTAATGAAAATTTCATATTTCGGTAAAGCGGTGCGCAGTATCATTTTTTTACTGCAAAACCGGCTGCCCCGGCCGCCACTTCCCCACCAGAATCGGGAAATACCTGCGCGCCAGCGTGCCGTAAATTTTGCCGCACACGACGAGATACAAGTGCAGTGACAGAGCAAAACGAAGTGCAGCGTTTGCAAGCGCAGCGGTGCATTGACAGAAAATCAGGCGGTAAAAACGAAAATTCATAAATGCCTCCTTTGCATTTGCAGACTAACGGTCTGTAAACGAGGTAAAAATCAGCAAAGCTCCTCCAACAGAGTGCATTGTTCCTCTGTCAGGAGGTCAAGGCCAATCCCCCTGCGGGAAAAGTCAAGACATTTGCCGCAGATTGTACGGTGCGCGGTGGTGGGCGGCGTGTTATAATTATCCGCATAGAGAGGTGAAATGAATGTGGCAAAAATCGGCGTTATCGATGTGGGCGGCGGGCTGCGCGGCATTTACGCGGCGGGCGTGTTCGACTGGTGCTTGGAAAACGGCGTGAAATTTGATTACGGCATCGGCATTTCGGCGGGCAGCGCGAACCTTGCTTCCTATCTGAGCGGCCAGCGCGGGCGGAACTACCTGTTTTATGAGGAATACTCGATGCGCAGGCAGTACATGGGCGCGGGCAATATGTTGCGCAGCGGGTCGTTTTTGAACCTGCAATACATCTACGGCACATTGAGCAACGCGGGCTGCGAGAATCCGCTGGATTTTGAAAAAATGTCTGCCAATCGGATGGAGTGGTATATGATCGCCACCGATGCGACAACTGGCAAGCCAAAATACTTTACACGCAGCGATATGCATCAGGATGACTACCGCGTGCTGATGGCTTCCTGCTGCATCCCGGTGGCCTGCAAGCCAATCGTCATTGACGGCATCCCCTATTACGACGGCGCGCTGGGTGATACGATCCCCTTGAAAAAGGCATTTGCGGACGGCTGTGACAAGGTCGTGCTGATTCTGACAAAGCCAGAAGGTACTGTGCGCGCTGACAGCACCGACCGTAAGCTGGCACGGGTCATCCGCCGCCGTTATCCTAAGGCGGCCGAGCAGTTGGCCTTGCGGGCGCAGCATTATAACGAGGGTATCGCGCTGGCGGAACAGCTGGCAGCCGAGGGCAAGGTGCTTATCATCGCACCAGACGATACCTGCGGCGTCAAGACGCTGACCCGCGACCAAGAGGCGCTGAAAAAGCTCTACACCAAGGGCATCCGCGACGCACAAGCCATCGAGGCATTTATAAAATAAACGAAGCCCGCCGCTTTTCCGGGATACGGATAAAGCGGCGGGCTTTATGTTTTTCTAGTAAAATTACGCCAGATTCAGGCGCTTTGTCATAAGCCACTGGGTCAGTGCCCACAGCAGGGCATCGACAAGGGCAATCAGCGCAAAGACGGCGAGCAGGGTGAGCACGATAACGCCCAAGGTATTGTCGGGACCGAAAAACGACGCGGCGCTGAAGTTAGTATTGTTCAGGTACTTATACCCGCGGAACGCGACAAAGACTGCCGTCACAAGGGCTGCCATCTGCCCGATAAAGCCGATGACAAAGTAGGCGGCGATGCTGATGAGAAGCCGCTGCTGGGTAAACTGCGCGGCAAAGGCACAGGCCAGATATGCGTGCAGCAGTGCGCCTGCGATAAGGGCCAGTATAATCAAAAGCATTGCAGACCAGATGGCGACATCCTCGGCAGTGACGCGGCTGAAATCCAATGCAAACCCGCTGCCACTGACCGTGTCGGTAGTCAGCATGCCGCAAAGTGTAAAAAATACCATGCCGAACAGCGTCCATACCGTGCCGCAGATGACCTTAGCAGCAATGTGCTGCCAAATGGGCACGGGCAGAGCCAGCATCAAGTACCCGCGCTCGCCCAACAGGCGGTAAAACTGCTGAATTTCAATAAAAAAGCAGATGGCGAGCACAACAAGAAGGCTTACGGCAGATGCCAGTGCCAGCAAGGCCATGGCGACCCCGGCCAGCGGCAGTCTGTCGGAGGTGTTCTGGACAAAATGGCTCAGAATATTGGTAAAAATGTTCAGCACAAGCACGCCCGCCGCAATGGGCAGAACAACACGGCCTGTGGATTTGAACTCATAATGTAAAAGCTTCGTCAGCATTTGTAAACCTCCCGGAAGTAAGCGTCCACGCTCTCCCCTGTTTCCTCGCGCAGCTCGTCGACGGCGGCCTGGCGCAGGACCTTGCCGTCCTGTAAAAGAATGACCTCGTCCAGCACCTTTTCAATGTCGCCGATGAGGTGCGTGGACAGCATAAGCGCGGCATCCTCACTGTAGTTGTGCATGATGGTGCTTAAAATGTAGTCGCGGGCGGCGGGGTCCACGCCGCCCAGAGGCTCATCCAGCAGGTAGAGCCTGGCGGCACGGCTCATCGTCAGGCAGAGCTGCATCTTTTCCTGTGTGCCTTTGCTCATGGAATCGATTTTGTCCCGCCCGCCGATATGCAGGTCGGCGAGCATGGCGTTTGCCTTGACTTTGTCAAAATCGGTGAAGAAATCCGCGTACAGGCTTACGGCATCGTCGGCGGTGAACTCCGTTGGCAGGGCCATATGGTCCGGCAGATAGCTGGTGACAGCCTTGGTGAAAACGCCGACAGGAACTTTATCAATAATGACGCTGCCCGCCGTGGGCTGCAAAAGCCCGGCAGAGATTTTCATAAGCGTTGTTTTGCCGCTTCCGTTGGGGCCAAGCAGGCCAACAAGCTTGCCCGGCGTGACGGCTAAGTCCACGCCGTTCAGCGCAGCGGTGCGGCCATAGCGCTTGGTCAGGCCGTGTACCTCATAAATTGCATCCATGGTTTACTCCTTTTTTGGTGCCTGCTGTGCGGTCTCGCGCAGCAGGGTCTCGATTTCGGCTTCGGTCAGGCCGAGGGCCTGCATCTGGTGCAGAAACTCCGCCGCCAGCGTGCCGGCGCGCCGACGGCGCAAGGACTGCAGGGCAGTGTCATCCGCTGTGACGGTGCGCCCGGCGGTGCGCTGCGCCTGCAAAAGGCCGCGGCTTTCCAGCTCCTGCAAAGCGCGCTGCATGGTGTTGGGGTTGACCCCGGCGTCAGCGGCCAGCTCCCGCACGGGCGGAATGCGGCTGCCGGGCGGGAACTCCCCCGCGACGAGGGCAAGCTCCAACTGCTCGACCAGCTGCACATAGACCGGGCGGCCCGCAGTAATGTTCCAGTTCATGGTGTTTTATGCTCCTTTTGTATTATTGTGCTAAGAGCTTAATACAATAATACACGTGGAATACAGCTTTGTCAATAGAAAAAATAAAAAAAATCCCCCGCCGGGCTGGCGGAGGAAATATTACATGATACAACGTCAGGAAATGTGATCCTCGATCCATGTCAACACGTAGTCGAACACCTCGTCGCGGTTTGTTTCGTTGTGCAGCTCGTGGCGGCCTCCTTCAAAAATCTGGCAGGTCAGATCCCTGACACCGGCGTCGCCCAGCATGGCCCAGACCTTGCGCACGCCGCTGCCGTAGTTGCCGACGGGGTCGCAGTCACCGGCAATCAGCAGCACGGGCAGATCCTTGTCAATAGCCTGCGCCCATGCCTTTGTGCTGACGTGGTTGAGCGTCGCGAGCATCTCGCGGTAGGTCGCAGCGGTAAACCGGAAGGTGCACAGCCCGTCAGCGTCGTAGGCTTTCACAACGCTTTTATCGCGGGAAAGCCAGGCGTTGGGCGACTGCGCGTTCTCGATTTTCCTGCAATAGCTGCCGAAGTTCAGCTTGACCATCAGCGGCGAGACATAGCGCGGCCCCTTGACGCGGGCAATCAGCCCGGCCAGCCGCTGGCCGACGACATTCATAAAGCTGGGGCCTGCTGTGCCGGAAATGACCAGCGCCGTGATGCTTTCCGGCCACTTCTCGGCGTACCAGCGCGCGTAAAAGCTGCCCATGCTGTGGCCGTAGAGGATGATGGGCGTATCGGGAAAGCGTTCGTGCAGGATACGGTTCATCGTGTGCAGGTCGTTCAGGAGGTGGCAACGGCCATTCGGCTCACCGTAGTGGCCGTGCTCCCCTGCCTGGGCGGTGTCACCGTGGCCAAGGTGGTCGTTGCCCGCCAGTGCAATGCCGTGGGCAGCGTAGAACTCGGCCATCGGTGCATAGCGGCGCACATATTCGCACATGCCGTGGCTGAGCTGAAGGACAGCCCGCACAGGCTGACCGGGTACAGTGTAGAGGAATGCGGAGGAGGTGTGCTTTCCGTCCGACGACGGGAAGGCAATGGCTTCGCAGTGGAGGTTGGGCATGATTACAGTTCTCCTTTGATTTTTTTCCAGTATTGTGCGAAAGCCTGCTCGTTTTTATTATCGCCGGGGACATAGTACTGCCGGTCCTTGATGGCGTCGGGCAGGTATTGCTGGGCGGTCCAGTGGTTGGGGTAGTCATGCGGGTAGAGGTAGTGCTGCCCCTTGACCTTGGCGTCGGCGCCGTCGTAGTGCTTGTTTTGCAGCTGGCGCGGGATGGGCCCGGTGCGCCCGGCCTGAATGTCCGCAATGGCGGCATTGATGCCGTCGTGGGCGGAGTTGGACTTGGGCGCGGTAGCCACCAGTACCACGGCATCCGCCAGCGGCAGACGGGCCTCCGGCAGACCGACGGCGTTGGCAATGTCAACAGCGGCCTTGACGATGGGGATGATCTGCGGCCAGGCCAGGCCGACATCCTCGCACGCGCAGACCATCAAACGGCGGCAGGCGCTGGGCAGGTCACCCGCTTCCAGCAGACGGCCCAGATAGTGCAGCGCTGCGTCGGGGTCGGAGCCGCGCATCGACTTCTGGTAGGCCGAGACGATGTCATAGTGGTCGTCGCCGAGCTTATCATACCGCATGGCCGTGCGCACGGCGACCTGCTGCACCATGTCCAGTGTGATCGTGCGGCAGCCGTTTTCTACGGGTGCAGCGGTGACGGCAAATTCCAGATTGCCCAGCGCCTTGCGCATATCGCCGCCCGCACTCTGGGCCAGGTATTCCAGCGCGTCGTCGGGAATGAGCACGGGAGACTTGTCCTCAGCCCCGAGGCGCGCAGCGGCGCTGCGCAGCCCGGTGCGGATGTCGTCGGTGGTCAGGGATTTGAACTCAAACACCGTGCAGCGGGACAGAAGCGCGTTATATACATAAAAGTAGGGATTCTCGGTGGTGGAGGCAATCAGGGTGACGGTACCCTGCTCCACACATTCCAGAAGGCTCTGCTGCTGGCGCTTGTTAAAATATTGTATCTCGTCAAGATATAAAAGAATGCCGCCCGACGCGCCGAGTGTGCCGATGTCCGCGAGCACCGACTTGATGTCGCTCGTCGAGGCCGTCGTGCCGTTGAGTTTGTGCAGCTGCATACCGCTGCCCGCGGCAATGATGCTGGCAACGGTGGTTTTGCCGACGCCGGACGGGCCGTAGAAGATCATGTTGGGAATCTTGCCGCTCTCGACAGTGCGGCGGAAAACCTGATTTTTGCCGAGTAGATGCTGCTGGCCGCAGACCTCATCCAGGGTGCGCGGGCGCAGACGCTGTGCCAATGGTTCCATTTTGCGTTCCTTTTTTTAGATAAGTTTGAGATAGTGTACCAAAACATCATACTTCTATACTTGATTATAACGGCTCGGCGTGGTAGAATCAAGAGAAAAGGATTGAAACGGAGAAAATGCTGTGACCAAACAAGAGCTGGCTGCGATCTGTATTGCGCGCCTGAAGGCAGAATATCCCGATTCCGACTGCACGCTGGATTATGACCATGCGTGGCAGCTGCTTGTGTCGGTGCGGCTGGCGGCCCAGTGCACCGATGCCCGCGTAAACGTGGTGGTGCAGGAGTTGTTTGCCAAGTACCCCGGCGTAAAAGAACTGGCTGCAGCGGATCCTGCGGATATTGAGGCCATCGTCAAGCCATGCGGGCTGGGCCACAGCAAGGCACGGGATATTTCGGCCTGTATGCGGATGCTGCGCGACAGATACGACTGCCATGTACCGGATGATTTCGACGCGCTGCTTGCCCTGCCCGGCGTGGGCCGCAAGAGTGCGAATCTGATCATGGGGGACGTATTCGGCAAGCCTGCCATCGTGACGGACACCCACTGCATCCGGCTGTGCAACCGCATCGGGCTGGTGGACAACGTCAAGGAGCCGTCCAAGGTCGAGCGGGAGTTGTGGAAGATCATCCCGCCTGCGGAGGGCAACGGCTTCTGCCACCGGCTGGTGGACCATGGCCGCGCCGTGTGCACAGCCCGCACCAAGCCCTACTGCGACAAATGCTGCCTGGCGGACGTATGCCGGGCACGAAAGGAATTTTTGCATGAATAAAACGACGGAAAACCGCCTGGGCGGTGAGCTGCGCAGCCATCATGCAGCCCGGCGCCTGCTGGAGGAGCTGCGCCGCGGACGCTATGCAGACGCCGCCCAGCTGCCCAGCGAGCTGGAGCTGGCCGATGTTCTGGGCGTGAGCCGCACCGTGGTGCGCGATGCCCTGAGCGATCTGGAGCGCGACGGCTATCTGGAGCGTGTGCGCGGCATCGGCACCCTTGTCAACCGCGATGTGGTCCGGGTCGAGAACCGCATGGACCAGAAGCTGGAATTCAACCGCATGATCCGCTCCATTGGCCGCGTGCCCCACAGCGATAACCTGATGGTCACGCGGGAGACTGCCATGCCGGAGCTGGCCGCAAAGCTCGGCCTTGACCCGGAGCGCGAGCACACACTTGTGTTTGTGCGCCGCCGGGTACTGGCCGATGAAACGCCGGTGCTCTACTCCACCGATATTCTGCCGCTGGCGCTGTTTGGCGGCAAGCGGCTGGATACGATTGATTTCAGCCGCCCGATCTTTGAGATCGTGGAGCAGCACTGCCATGTGGAGGTCACCGAGACGCTGACGACGTTGCACGCCGTGCAGGGGGTGCCCGGCATCCGCCGCCAGCTGGGGCTGCGCTCGGAGCAGGCGCTTTTGCAGCTGGATGAGATCTGCTATTCCCGCACCTGCAAGCCGGTGCTTTGCTGCCAGACCTGCTATACGGATTTCTTTGACTTTGCGATGGTGCGCAAGCTGATTTGATTTTGAACGGCACAGTGCCGTTTGGAATAAATAGAGTAAACAAAGGGGATTGTGTATGAGACATTTGATCGACCCGGCGGATTTCACGCTGGAAGAAACGCTCAGCCTGATGGACCTTGCAGACCGTATCCATGATGACCCGGCTGCCTATAAAGATGTAGCTGCCCGTAAGCGGCTGGCAACACTGTTCTACGAACCGAGCACCCGTACCCGTCTTTCGTTTGAGGCGGCCATGCTGAACTTGGGCGGTCAGGTGCTGGGCTTCCCCGATGCCGGTGTTTCCAGCGCCTCCAAGGGCGAGACCGTAGCCGATACCATCCGCGTGATCAGCTGTGTGGCAGACATTGCCGCCATGCGCCACCCCAAGGAGGGAGCACCGCTGCGCGCGTCCCGCTACAGCCGCATTCCGGTCATCAACGCCGGTGACGGCGGCCACAGCCACCCCACCCAGACGCTGCTGGACATGATGACGATCCGCCAGCGCAAGGGGCACCTGGATCATCTGACCATCGGATTCTGCGGCGACCTCAAGTTTGGCCGCACGGTGCACAGCCTGATCAAGAGCCTCTCCCGTCTGCCGGGCATGAAGTTTGTGCTCATCTCACCCGAGGAGCTGCGCGTGCCGGATTACATCATCAGCGAGATCCTCGAGCCTAACAACATCCCCTATGTTGAGACACGCAGCATGGAGGAGGCTCTGCCCGATTTGGACGTCCTCTACATGACCCGCGTCCAGCAAGAGCGGTTCTTTAATGAAGAAGATTACATCCGCCTGAAAAACAGCTATGTCCTGACAAAGGAAAAGCTGGCTCTGGCCCCCGCGGATATGCCGGTGCTGCATCCCCTGCCCCGTGTGAATGAGATCACGCTGGACGTGGATGACGACCCGCGCGCAGCGTACTTTGACCAGGTGCAGAACGGTGTCTATATGCGCATGGCGCTGATCATGACTTTGCTGGGTCTCAAAGACCCCAAGACCGGGGAGGTAGCGTTCAATGTTGAAGGTTGATGAAATCCAGAACGGCGTGGTCATTGACCACATTACCGCAGGCACGGGTCTGGCGCTCTACCACATGATGGAGCTGGAAAAGCTGAACAATGCCAGCGTGGCACTTTTGCAGAACGTCCGCAGCCAAAAAGACGGAAAAAAGGACATAATAAAGATCGAGGGCGATGTCAGCGAGATGAGCTTTGACGTTCTCGCCTATGTCGACCCGAAAATCTCCATCACCTTTATCCGGGACGGCAGGGTGACGGAGAAAAAACACCCCGAGCAGCCCAAGCGGCTGGTCAACGTCATCAAATGCACGAACCCGCGCTGCATCACTTCCATCGAGGAGGGCTGTGATCACATCTTTGCCCTGACGCCGAGCGGACGCTATCGCTGCATCTACTGCGAGCAGGAGTTCCGCGTAAAACCGTAAACGAGGTAACACTATGGAAAAGCCGAAATTTCACCTGAACCCTAATGAGGAAATCGTCAAAACCATCCGCGAGGGCCTCAAGCGCACGGGCGGCTACTGCCCCTGCCGCTTGCAGCACATTCCGGAGAATATCTGCATCTGCAAGGAGTTCAAGGAGCAGCTGGCCGACCCGGACTACCACGGGGCGTGCCATTGCGGGCTGTATGTGAAGGATTGAGGATTTTTCCCTTTTACAACAATTAAATTATAATAAGCAAAACGAGGTATCTGCCACGAAAAGCAGGTACCTCGTTTTGCTTATGCTACACGCACGCCGCCAGTGTATCCTCGGTCAGGATAATGTGCCCGTCGGCGTCCACATCGGCGGTGTAAACGGTGCCGGGGTGGGCTGTACCGGCAGCGATGCGGTCCGCAAGGGCCTGCTCCACGGCACGGCTGACGGTGCGGCGCAGCTCCCGCGCACCGTAGGGCGGCACCTTGTCCCCGGCCAGCACCTTGGCTGCGGCGGGCGTGTGGTGCAGCGTGTAGCCCTGTCGGGCCGCGCGCTGCTCAAGCTCGACAAGCAGCCGGTCTGCGATCCCGGCCAACTGCTCCGGGCCGAGCGGGTCAAAGAGGACGGTCTCATCCAGGCGCCCCATCAGCTCGGGGCGGAAAAACTCCTTAGCCTCCTGGATGGCTTGCTGGCCGCGGCGCTGGGTCTCGGCAGCGGCGGCCCCAAAGCCAAGCGGCGACGTCTGCCCGGACAGACACCGCGCACCCAGATTAGAGGTGAGCAGAATAATCGTGTTGGAAAAATCCGCCCGGCGTCCCTGGGAGTCGGTCAGATTGCCGTCCTCCAAGATTTGCAGCAGCAGGTTCTGGATGTCGCTGTGCGCCTTTTCGATTTCATCAAATAAGACAACACTGTACGGGCGGCGGCGCACGGCCTCGGTCAGCTGGCCGCCCTCGTCGTGACCGACATAGCCCGGCGGTGCGCCGAGCAGCCGCGCGACGGTATGCCGCTCCATATACTCCGACATGTCAAAGCGCAGCAGGGCTTTTTCGCTGCCGAACCAGCATTTTGCCAGCGTGCGTGCCAGCTGGGTCTTGCCGACGCCCGTCGGCCCGAGGAACAGCATAGCGCCTATGGGCCGCCCGCTCTCCCGCAGGCCGGTGCGGCTGCGTCGGATGGCGGATGCCACGGCGGCCACGGCCTGCGGCTGGCCGATGACCTCGGCGGCAAGGCGCTGTTCCAGATTGGCAAGACGCTCCCTCTCGGCTTCGCCCACGCGCTCTGCGGGCACGCCGCTGGCCTTGCTGACGACCCTTGCAATATCGGCGGGGGTCAGTGCCCGGCGGTTCCCGCTGGCATCTGCAATGCGGCGGGCCGCGGCGGCTTCGTCCAGCAGGTCAATGGCCTTGTCGGGCAGATACCGCCCGGGCAGGTAACGCACGCTCAGTTCCACCGCGGCGTGGATGGCCTCGGGCGGGATGCTGACACCGTGGTAGCGCTCATACCGCGGCATCAGTCCGGCCAGAATCGTTTCTGCGGCAGCAGGGGTAGGCTCCTCGACCATGACCCTTCCAAAGCGGCGCTCGAGCGCGGAATCCTTCTGGATGGTTTTGCGGTATTCCTCGGGCGTGGTTGCGCCGATAAGCTGAATTTCGCCGCGTGCCAGCATCGGCTTTAAGATGCTGGCGGCGTCAATGGCTCCCTCCGCCGCTCCGGCCCCGGCAATGAGGTGGATTTCATCGATAAACAAAATCGTTGAGCGGTCACGGTACAGTTCTTCCAACAGGTTCTTGAACCGCTCCTCAAAGTCGCCGCGGTATTTGGTGCCCGCGACCATCGACGCCATGTCCAGCGCCAGCACCCGCTTGCCGCGCAGTGCCGGGGTGATCTGCCCCGTGGCAATCCGCTGCGCCAGTGCCTCCGCCAGCGCAGACTTGCCGACACCCGGCTCACCCAGGAGGCAGGGATTGTTTTTCTGGCGGCGGCAGAGAATTTCAATCATGCGATCCAGCTCGGCATCACGGCAGAGCACCGGGTCGAGCCGCCCCTCCTGTGCGAGGCGCGTCAGATCGCGGCCATATTTATCGCTGGGGCGGCCTGTGCGGGAGGCAGCCATCCGCGGCTGGGCGGGCAGCACAAGCTGACCGGAAAGCTGGCGGCATTCCCGCGCGGCCTGCGGCAGCTCGATGCCCAGAGCCGCCAGCCACCGGCTGGCCGTGCAGGACGAATCCTCGAGGATGGCGCAGAGCAGGTGCTCGTTCTCCGCCCTGGCGGCACTGGCCGCGTGCGCACCCAGCACGGCAAACTCCATGGCCTTGCTCAGCTCGGGGGCAAGGTCCCGGCTGTGCAGGCGGCGCGGACGGCCCGCCGCGTGGGCGGCGGTATGCTCGGCCAGGGCGGTGGATGTCACCCGCTTGCGGCGCAGAAAATCCGCCGCTGTCCCCTGTGCTGTCTGCACCAGCGCCAGCAGCAAATGGCCGGTATCCGCCTGGCTGCACCCCTGCTGCCCCGCCAGCACCAGCGCCGTGTGCACGGTGCGTGCCGCCGTGAAGGAAAAACCTTTATATCTGTAGACCCAGAACATCTGCAAATCCTCCTCTGAAAAGTACCCATTGAAAGTATAGACGCCGGGCCAATAAATAATCATCGAAATCTGGGGGATTCTGCAAGACAAATTGAGAAAACCGTGGTATAATAAACTGATTGTTTTTATTTTTACGTATGAGGTGGTTTTCAATGCACAAATTGATGCGCTACATCAAGGGCTATGAGAAGCAAGCCCTGTTAGCGCCGCTTTTCAAGATGCTGGAAGCCTGTTTTGAATTGTTTGTGCCGCTGGTCATTGCCAGCATCATCGACACGGGCATCAAAAATGAGGATGCAGCCTTCATCTGGACGCGCTGCGGCCTGCTGGTCCTGCTGGCTGCTATCGGCTTGGCCAGCAGCCTGACGGCACAGTGGTTCTCCGCAAAGGCGGCGCTGGGCTTTGGCACGGCATTGCGCAAGGACCTGTTCCGCCATATTGGCACGCTGAGCTACAGCGAGCTGGACGGCATCGGCACCCCGACGCTTGTCACCCGCATGACGAGCGACATCAATCAGGTACAGAACGGCGTCAACCTGACGCTGCGTCTGTTGCTGCGCTCGCCGTTCATCGTGATCGGCGCGCTTATTATGGCGTTCTCCATCAGTCCGAAGCTAACGCTGCTTTTCATCGGCGTTACGATTATGGTGTCGCTTATTATATGGGCCATCATGCGCGTGACCGTGCCCATCTACCATGAGGCCCAGAACGGCTTGGACCGTGTGACGCTGCTGACGCGCGAAAACTACGTCGGCGCGCGCGTGGTGCGTGCCTTTGCCCGCCAGGCGGACGAGCTGGCCGCTTTTGTGGAGACAAATGACCATCTGAAAAATCTGCAATTTGCGGCAGGCCGTATTTCAGCGCTGATGAACCCGCTGACCTATCTCGTCGTCAACCTGGCCGTTGTGGCGCTGCTGCTGCGCGGTGGTGTGGAGGTCGATGCCGGTAAGCTGACGCAGGGCGAGGTCATTGCCCTTATCAACTATATGAGCCAGATTCTGCTGAGCCTGCTGCGTCTGGCGGATCTGGTCGTTTCGGTCACCCGCGCACTGGCCAGCGGCATGCGCGTCAATGAGATTCTGAACACCCACACGACGATGCAGGATCCCGGCACGGCAGAGCTTGCGGTGAACGACGCTGCCGAGGCGGCTAAGTTTGAGCACGTCACCTTCACCTACAAGGATGCCGGCGCACCGAGCCTGACGGACATCACGTTCACGGCCAGGCCCGGTGAGACCATCGGCGTCATCGGCGGTACGGGCAGTGGCAAATCAACGCTGATCGACCTGGTCTGCCGCTTCTACGATGCCGACAACGGCGGCGTTGCGCTGTTCGGCCATGATGTAAAGCAGTACAGCTTTGCACAGCTGCGCAGGCTGGTGGGCGTCGTGCCCCAGCAGGCCGTGCTGTTTACAGGTACGATCCGCGACAATATGCAGTGGGCCGCCCCCGGCGCTTCCGACGAGGAAATCTGGCAGGCGCTGGAGATAGCCCAGGCGGCGGAGTTTGTCCGCGGCAAACCCGGCATGCTGGATGCGCCGGTGGAGACCGCGGGCCGCAACTTCTCCGGCGGCCAGCGCCAGCGCCTGACGATTGCCCGCGCGCTGGTACCAAAGCCGAAAATCCTGATTCTGGATGACAGTGCCTCGGCGCTGGATTTTGCAACGGACGCAGCCCTGCGCAAGGCAATCAAAGAGGAAACGCACGGCATGACCGTGTTTATCGTCTCCCAGCGCGCGGCCAGCGTGCAGCGCGCCGACCACATTCTGGTGCTGGATGACGGTAAGCTGGTTGGCGACGCGCCCCATGCCGAACTGCTGCGCAGCTGCGAGGTCTATAAGGAAATCTGCCTGAGCCAGTTGAGCAAGGAGGAGGTGGCAAAGACGCTATGAGCAAGACAAAGCAAAAGCTGGACCAGAATACGATCCATCGCGTCCTGAAGCTGATCCGCCCCTACACCGGCATGGTCATCCTGACGCTGACCTTTGCACTGATCACAGTGGTCACGACTCTGCTGGCCCCGGTACTGTCCGGCAAGGCCGTGGATATGATCCTGGGACCCGGTCAGGTTGATTTTGCAGGCCTTGGCAAAATTGCGATAGCGATGGCTGCCACGATTGCCTGCACAGCGCTGTCCCAGTGGCTGATGAATGTCGTCAATAACCGCATTACCTTTCAGGTCGTGCGTGATATGCGTGTCCGTGCGTTTGAGCAGCTGGAGATTCTGCCGCTCAAATATATGGACGCCCACCGCCCCGGCGATGCTATCAGCCGCATCACCACCGACGTGGAGCAGTTCAGCGACGGTCTGCTGATGGGCTTTACCCAGCTGTTCACCGGCTTGCTGACGATTTTAGGCACGCTGGGAGTCATGCTGTTCATCGACTGGCGCATTGCGCTGGTCGTTGTGGCGTTGACGCCGCTGTCGATTTTCGTCGCGCGGTTTATTGCCACCCACACCTATTCTATGTTCAAGGTGCAGAGCGAGACCCGCGCCGAAATGACGAGTCTGGTCGAAGAACTGGTCGGCAACGAGCATCTTGTCCGCGCGTTCGGCTATGAGCGCCGCGCCGAGGAACGCTTCGATAAGATCAACCTCGATTTGCAGAAGTGCGGCGTCAAGGCGACGTTCTTCTCCTCTACCACGAACCCCTGCACCCGCTTTGTGAATGCGCTGGTCTACGCCGCCGTCGGCGTGCTGGGTGCGTTCGTCGCCATTGCTGGCGGCATCACGGTGGGCCAGCTGTCGGTCTTTCTGAACTATGCCAACCAGTACACGAAGCCGTTCAATGACATTTCGGACGTTATGACCGAACTGCAGAACGCGCTGGCTTGTGCGCAGCGCGTGTTTGATCTGATTGACGAGACACCCATCATGCCCGATGGCCCGGATGCTGTTGCCCTGCCCCACGGCGCGGGCAGCGTGGAGTTTGACCACGTCAGGTTCCGCTATGTGGACGATGTGCCGCTGATCGAGGATATGAACCTGAAGGTTGTGCCGGGTCAGCGCATTGCCCTGGTCGGCCCCACGGGCTGCGGCAAGACGACACTGGTCAATCTGCTGATGCGGTTTTATGAGATCAACGGCGGTACGCTGCGCGTCGACGGGTATTCCATCGACAATGTGACCCGCGACAGCCTGCGCGGCAACCTGGGCATGGTGCTGCAGGAGACCTGGTTGAAGGCCGGTACGATTGCGGAAAATATAGCCTACGGCAAGCCGGATGCGACCCGCGAGGAGATCATCGCCGCGGCCAAGAAGGCGCACGCCCATAGCTTTATCTGCCGCCTGCCCAACGGGTACGACACGCAGGTAGCCGAGGACGGCGGCAACATCAGCCAGGGCCAGCGGCAGCTGCTCTGCATTGCCCGTGTCATGCTGCGACGCCCGCCGATTTTGATTCTGGATGAGGCAACGTCCAGCATCGACACCCGTACCGAAGTGCTGGTGCAGGATGCCTTTGAGGAACTGATGAAGGGCCGCACGAGCTTTATCGTGGCCCATCGCCTGTCTACCATCAAGAACGCTGACCAGATCCTGGTCATGAAGGCCGGCAACATCATTGAGCGCGGAACCCACGAAGAACTGCTGGCGCAGGGCGGCTTCTACAAGCAGCTGTACGAGAGCCAGTTCGCCAAGGCATAAAACCATACACCGGGAAAGAAATAGGAGGATGTATTATGAGTCACATTACCATTCCGGAAGGATACCAAAGCCTTTTGGGTTTGTATGACACCCAGAAGGCCATCGGCCTCATCAAGACGATCTTTCAGGAGAAGCTCTGCATGGCGCTGCACCTCAAGCGCGTCACGGCTCCCCTGTTTGTCATGCAGGGCAGCGGCCTGAACGATGACCTGAACGGCGTCGAGCGCCCTGTTTCGTTCGATGTGCCCAGCCTGAACGAGCAGGCAGAGGTCGTCCACAGTCTGGCTAAGTGGAAGCGCTACGCCCTGTACAAGTACGGCTTCCGCCCCGGTCAGGGCATTGTGACCGATATGAACGCCGTCCGCCGCGACGAGGAGCTGGACAACCTGCACAGCATCTACGTGGACCAGTGGGACTGGGAGCGCGTTATCACTGCCGACCAGCGCACGCTGGAATTTCTGCAGGAGACCGTGCGGGACATCGTGGACGCTGTCTGCGCAACGTCTGACGAGCTGCGCTGGAAGTTCCCCGAGCTGAAAAACAACATCCACCTGGGCCGCGAGGTGGCATTTATCACGACGCAGGAGCTCGAGGACAGATACCCGGACTTCACGCCGAAGCAGCGCGAGAATGCCTTTGCCAAAGAGCATGGAACCGTCTGCATCATGCAGATCGGCGGCAGGCTCAAGAGCGGCCAGCCCCACGACGGGCGAGCGCCCGACTATGATGACTGGACGCTGAACTGCGACATCCTGTTCTGGCACAAGCCGCTGGACTGCGCACTGGAGCTGTCCAGTATGGGTATCCGCGTTGACGCCGACGCCCTGCGCCGCCAGCTGGACGCCGCAGGCTGCCCGCAGCGCGCTGAGCTGCCCTTCCACAAACTGCTGCTGGATGGTACCCTGCCCCTGACAATGGGCGGCGGCATTGGCCAGAGCCGCCTGTGCATGCTGCTGCTGGGCAAGGCCCATGTCGGCGAGGTACAGGTCAGCCTGTGGGATGACGCTACGGTACAGGCGTGCAGGAATTCGGGCGTGGAGCTGCTGTAACCCTTGACAAACCCCTGCCGATTGTGATATTATATTAGAGTTCCCGCTAGTATAGCACAATTGGCAGTGCAGCTGATTTGTAATCAGCAGGTTGCAGGTTCGATTCCTGTTACTAGCTCCAAGAAAAAATCCCCGATACATCGTAGCAAACGCGGTGCGTCGGGGATTTCTTTTTGCCTATATTCAAGCTGATTTTGACGCGAATGGTCATAATTTGGGCATAAATCTTTTCAAAACCCAGTTTTCAGCCGATTTCTTGCCGCTGTTTGATTCTGTCAAAGACGTTGCCCAGAGCGTCGGCCGCTGCTGCATCTGACGACCGAATCATAGCTGCATAAATGTTTGTCGTTGTCGAGACTTGTGCGTGACCCAAGCGCCCCGCAACCGTAGTTGCCGGAACGTGGGCAGCAATCAGCAAGGCCGCGTTTGAGTGGCGCAGACTATGGAAGCGGCACGGCGAGAGGCCGTGTTCTCTTAGGAATACGGGAAACCAGCTTGAAACAACGTTCGGGTCAATCGGCTTGCCGTCCGGCTTTGTGAACAGCAAATCATTTTTCACGAGTTTGCCGCCCTCAATGGTAATAGTCCGTTGCCAGAACGTCCCCACTTTCAGGCGCTCCCGCATCTGCCACTGCTTGTAATCTTTCAGTAGTGCTATACAGTCGTCGCTTAGCTTAATGCAGCGGCGGCTTTTTTTCGTTTTGGGATAATCAAAAATTGTTCCCTTGTGGGCAATATAAGACAGATTTCTATTGATTGCCATAACTCCGGCATCTAAATCAATGTCAGACCAGCGCAAACCGCAAATTTCGCCCCGCCGGGCACCCGTAAACAAAGCAAGCTGCGTAATAACTGACAGCTGCACAGGGGCATCAGGGAGCGCCGCAAGCAAGTCCGCAATACCGGTTTCATCCAGAAATTCAACGTCTTGTTCAACCAGCTTTGGAGGCGTGACACGTTCACACGGGTTTGCATCCATCAACTGCCACCGCACGGCAGTACTGAACATACTTGACAACATCAGATGATAATGCCGCTGACTGCTTGCGCTTAGTGTATCGGTGCTTGTACAACTGAAAGCCTTTGTAAATGCCCATCCGGCGGCAGCGGCTATCTTTTCGGCTGACTGTTTGGAAACGGTGCGCCCTTGCATAATAGCGGCCATTGTGCCTTGCGATAGCCCAGCAGCTTTTTGTAATTCAATGCGCGTTCCTTTGGGGAACGCTTCAATAAAGGCCGCTTTCGCTTTGTATTTTCCATCTTCACGAATGCCCGGCTGCGCAAGCTGTTTGTAAAATTCTTGAATATGGCCGGGTTGCAACTTTGACAGCTTAATGTGCCCGATTGCAGCGGAAACACGAGGCAGCAGCTTTTTGTAATCTTCGGTCGTGTGCGGTTTCAAATTCGGTTCGCAAAATTCTGTCAGCCACTTTTGGGCAAGGCCGTCAACGGTCAAATCCGTTTCAGCAAACAAACCCCTTTGAACTCTTTGCTCAAAGTCCCGCGCAAATTCCTGCACTGCCTTTTCCGTCTGCCGTGCTGTCAGCTTTGTCGGAGGCGTGAACGTGGCGGAGCGGTACACATACCGACCATCTGCGCCCAGCCCGGCGGATACCTTGACGCGGTATGACGTTGTTCCGTCTTTATTCGCTCTCCTCGTTACGTTCGCCATAGTCTTAACCTCCTAACCACTTTTTCTCTTTATTTATTCTTTTTAAAAAATTGTAATATAGAGTTAGATTATCAACGGTCGGTCTTTCTCTTGCGGCACATTCTAATTCCGTGTTTTCCTTTTCAAACTCTGGTAGGAATGTACTGTTGTGTAGCTGTGCAGAAACTGTACGGCTTGCTTTTGTCCGGATGGCACCTCTAAGTCGTGTACAGTTCTGCATGATTTGCCGCACCGCTTGTTCGCAACTTTTATTTTCGCCCTTCAAAATCCCACCACAACACGGGCTAATCCGTTTGCAATACTGATTCTTTAGGCTCTTTGTAGCAAACCAGCATCCACAATGACGGCATTTCACAAGCTTAAGCCCATAGTAGGCATAGTAATAAAGCAATGCTACCATTACTTGTGTAACGTTTGTCAAATCGTCAAATTCCATGCTTGTTGTTTCATTGATGCTGACAGGCAGATAGTTTGACTTCATGCGGCTTGCTATGCGAATTTTGTCAACATCTTGCAATGAAAACACAACAGATTCCTTACCGTCAAAGTATTCATGGAAGAAAAGCAATGTATGCCCTCTTTCAACACGTCCAAGCAATTTGTAAGATGTTGCAGGATGAATATCTTTGCCAGTCATTGCGTTACGCATATAGTTGATACAGTTTGTAACTATGGCATCCTCATTAAAATTGGGGAAATGTCTTTCCAAAGAATTGTATATAAGACCAAAGCAGTTTTCGGTCTTTATTGTCCACTGGCATTGTGCATTGTCATTCCTGATAGTGGTAGTTTGTTCTGTGATACAAATATTCACCCGGGCTATGACCTCACTTTCTTATAAAAATGTTTCCTTTCAATTATATTTTACACCAACATTTTCATGCTGTCAACAACAACATTCTGATGTAAAATAAAGACATAACAAACGATGCACCGCATGTTATATCTTTATGGGAAGGTGATTTTATGAATCGGGCTAACGCCGATATTCGGAACGCTGTCGCAACAAACGGGTTCAGGCTGTGGGAGCTTGCTGCTGCACTCGGAATCAATGATGGCAATCTCAGCCGCAAACTGCGAACAGAACTCCCGGCTGCGGAAAGGGAGCATATTTTAACTGTCATCGCAGAAATGCGTTCAACACAAGATAGGGAGGTGAAAGCTAATGCCAACCGTTGAATTTCCCCGTATGGGAACTATCACACAGGCTGCTGCTGAATCAGGCGTTCCTGCTTACCGTGTCCGGCAGCTCTGCAAGACGGGGCAGGTGCGCAGTGTCCAATGCGGACGGAAGACGTTGGTCAATTTGTCCAGTTTAGCCGCATGGATGGACGGCAACGAGCCGCCACAGCAGCCCGGTATCCGCCGGGTGGAGTTATGACAACAAAAAGCCGCTCCCGGTGCTGGAACACCGAAAGCGGCAAAGGCGGGAACAATGCAGCGCATAGCTTTTCCCGCCTCCAGTATACCAAAGTTTGGAGGTTGATGCAATGAACATTTCGGACTTTTTGGGGCATGGCGCGGAAAACGCAATTCCTGCCGTCACTCTTGCAGCTATTGCGAATGTAACGCCGCGAGAGCTGCGCCGCCAGATTATGGTAGAGCGCGATTCAGGATCTTTGATTCTTTACACGCCCGGCGGGTCAAAAGCTGGTTACTATTTGCCGAGCAAAGACCCAAAACAGGCCGAACGGGAAGTTGATGCGTTTTACCGTGTGCAGCGGGCGCGGTGCTTGCACGGACTAAAGGCTATTGCAGCCGCCGGGCGTTTCTTAAAAATCCCGGCGGGGCAGCTTGGGCTTGATGATTTATGAGCAGAAAACGGGCAAAAATCACTTACAAGCTGCCGTACTGGTGTTCTGGTGCAGCCGATTGCAGCGAAAAGTTATTTGTTCAGATCGGAGCAAGCTTGATGCAGCACCCAACTTTTACAGGCTTAAAGGATTCTGCTAGATGGACTTACATAGCTATGATGTTAGAGGCCAAAGGGAGACCAGATTTTCAATTCCCCCGGCGGACGGCAGAGCTTTACGGCATTTCCGAAAGGTCATTGCGGCGAAACGTCCAAGAACTTGAATCCGCCGGGCTTGTTGACGTCGTTGCAAGTGGACGGAACACCAAATCGGCAACGGATTACCGCTTTTCTGTTCGTTGGAAAGCTCCACCGTAAAACGCTAACGTATGGCTTATATGTAAGAATGTGTGCCACTTTGGCACTACCCCAAATGCGTTATTTTCTCACTGGTTATGCCAAACTGGCACTACCCCGCAAGAGAAAAGCCCCGTTTTAGGGCGTACCTTATGCCAAAATGGCACTACCCTAATGCCAATTTGACACCCACAAAAAACTTTACAAGGCTGTGCAGACCAATACAAGAATCGACTCCAAAACGGACAAATCAGGGCGGTAACGCTCATTTTTGAAGAGGTGATAAAGGATTACATTGAGGCAAGAAAAGGCGCTCACAGCGCTTTTAACGTGTCCCACAGCGAGGGCAGCAGCCAAAGCAGCAGGGATTGACGAACGAACACTGCGCCGATATTGGAACGACCCAGAATTTTTGCGGGAATACCGTAAACGCTGTGCGTCTATGTTGGAGCAAGCAACAGACCGAGCAAAGCAGACTTTACCTCCGGCAGTTGAGCGTCTAGCGCTTATTGTCTCGGACGATTCTGCACCAGCACAACAGCAGATAGCAGCCGCCCGCGCCGTGCTGGAATACGGCTTGCGGCTGATTGAGGCTAACGACTTTGAACAGCGCTTGCGGGCGCTGGAAGAAAGGAGCCAAGACCACTGAAAAGCAGCACAAAAGCCCGCCTAGCAATGTTGGAACGGCTGGCAGGCAGTAATACAGATGGACGCGTCTATATTTGCGATGACGGCAGCGAGTACCAATCCGGCAACTACGACTTGACGTATTATCTGAACCACACCGGCTACTATACGCCAGATGGGCGCAAACTGGTGCGAGTAAAGCGCCCAAATTGTTATATTGACCCACTATCAGAAAGCCTATATCAGCTTGAGGACGAAATCCTTGAAGCGGGACATCTTGAATTTTCCGAACCAAAAGGTGACGAAGTACCATGAAACGAAATTTTGAAGAGCGACTAAAGGCGCTGGAAGATTCCCTGACAGCGCAAGACCCTGTTGCAATCGTGGAGCCTGTGCCCGGCGGCTACCTGCTGAAAACTGGCGAACAAAAAGGCGCGATTGTAACGATGGACGAACTGAACAAACGATATGACGTTGTAATTATTGACGATGTACCCCGAATTAAAGAAAGCGAGTAAAAAGCAATGAGCAAGTACAACCGTTTTGCAAAAGACCTTGACGCGGCGTTTAAGACCTCCCGCGACGCATATGCGAAAGCGTATTCCCAATACGCGCAGGCAGAACGCGCCGCCAAAGATGCACAGCGCCGCGCCCCCGATGATACCAATTATTCGTATGCGCTGCGAAAGGCTGAAACCGAAGTAGAGCGTGTGGAAAAGAAAGAACTCTTTGAAGAAGTGCGTAAGAATGTGTGGTCTGTTTTTAACAGCAAGCGGGCAGAGCTGCGGGCAGAACTTGAAAAAGCTATTGCAGCCGATTGCATTACAGACCCGGCGGCGCTGGACACAAACGCGGTTTATCTGCTGGACAGCGGCACGATGACGGCGGCAGACTATGCAGCCTTTGCCGAGAAGTACGACGGCAATCCAACTATGCTAAGGCTGATTGCAGCCCGCGCACACGCCGCCGCAGAGAGCGCAGAACCGAAAGAACGCGCCGCGCTGAATCAGGTGTACTCCGACTGTAAGGACGGAAACGGCGCAATCATGCGTTTGTGGGATGATATTTCACACGTCGCCAATCGGTGCAGCGGGCAGCGTTACGAGGGTTGCAATGATTCCCCCGCCGTCATTGTCGAAATGGGCGAAAAATGGGACGAACTTTCCGCGAACGTCATTGAAAATTTTTGACGTGCGTATCGTGTCATTAAACTAACTAATTTACCCCCGGCGGTTTAATCCGCCGGGGGCTTTTGCATACTTTGAGCATCGCAACGCCACAGCGCGAGAGACACGCCTGCTTTGACGTTGCAGGTCTTCCTAATATAGTTTGCCGTCTGGAATACAGAACGCGTCACAGAGCCTTGCAGGGGCTTTACAGCGCATTTCCCTATTCTTTGCTATCGTCCCCGGCGGCTACACCTTGCAGCTTTTCCAAAAGCGCCGCCCGCTTGCTTTCCGTGTCTGGGTCTGTCTGACCTGCGCCGGGCAATTCCAGAAAATTTCGTTTTTGTCAATACTGCGTTATTTTTTTTGGTTTCGGTCGAGGGGCGTATATATGTTTCATCGCCAGCCGGGTCGTTGCTATGAAAAAGAGGGCGAGCACCGAAGCGTTCCCCCTCTTTGCTGGACTATTCAAGCTGTGCAACGGATTCTTCATCCGAAATAAATTCTTCCACATCGTCAAGGTCTAAGTCGAATCGAGTCCCCCTGACAATGGCATTGTATTCAGTGTCGATTATTGCATAGCTACCGAAATTATCAATGCTGTCTCGTCTGCAGTTCATTTTCATCATGGTATAGCCCAGCTTATTCAATTTGTGGCGCAGTCGTACTGCACGGTTTCTTTCATCGTTTGTCATGGTAATATCTCCTTTTTGAAATAAAAATGATTTATTCCATGCCAAACCATACCACGCCTTGCCCTGCCGCACCTCACCTCGCCACACCTTGAACCACTAGTATTTGTGGGCAATATCAGTATCTGTTATAGATTTGCCCACGATTCCCGGCATCTACGACCCGCACAATTAACTGGCCGTTATCTACTGTGTAAATAATGCGGTAGTTGCCGACACGCAACCGACAAAATCCAGGATGGCCTTTAAGCTGCTTTCTGTCTCCCTCATCTGGGAGCTTGGCAATTGCCTTTAAAACTCTGGTTTCGTCCGGGTGCGGCAGCTTTTTAAGGAATTTCTGAGCATCCTTTTCAATCTTGATTTGGTATTTCATAGTGCAATGCCTTCTTGCGCCGCGAACTCTTCTAGGCTGACGCTTTCGTGCTTGTCGGGCGAATCATCGTTTAGATAATCGTCAACCAGCTTTTCACAGAAACGATCATCTTCTAGTTCATCGTCAAACTCTACGCCGCGCAGGAACATCAAAATAGCCTGCATCTTGTAATCCGGCAAGGTATCAATAATCTGCTTTGCCTGCTCTCTCTCGCTCATAATAGCGCCCCCTTCACGGTTTCTCTTTGTTTAATTGTTGGCTAATTGCCGCCACAATATACGCATTCAGGCTAACTCCCTCCGCATCGGCAGCGGCTTGAACTTCATCCTTTGTCGGGCTGGTATCTTTTTTCAACACGAGGTTTACACGGTCATAGGCTTTAGCATTCCATTTGTTATTCGCCTTTGTTCTTGCTGTTCCCAATGGTTACACCTCCTCTTACATATTATAGCACGCAATCTGTACTTGCGCAAGTGTACAATTTGTACTTATGCAAGTGTATATCTTTGTGCAATTTGCATATTGAATGTACTTGCGCAATGGTATATAATAAAGATGTCGAAAGGGAAAAGGTCAAGGTAGTCGTCAAGCGAAAGCCCACCAGAAATACCAGACAAGACGCGGACAGGATTGCAAGAACCGCCACAGAGCGTGCAGACAGCACCGAGCCCCCGCGCACCCGAAGCCCCAAGACAAAAAAGAAAGCGTCCCGCAAAGGCCGACCAAAGCACCGCGAGACGCAACCCCACAAATAGGGCAAGCCTATTATAGCACGGTTTGCCCCACAAAGTAAAGGAGCAAGCTATGAAGTATGATTTATCCGCCATTATGAGCCGTGCATGGGCGATTTTCCGCAAAGGCGGGATAGTATTCGCCGAAGCCCTGCACAGAGCTTGGCAGAGCGCCAAAGCCCGCCCACAGAACGCGGCAGCGATTGCAGCAGCCAAAGCATCCGCCGGGATTGCAGAGGATTGTAAAACGTGGGCTGACTGGAAAGCGGCGGGCTATGAAGTGATTCACGGCAGCAAGGCGCTTTTCCGCGCCGTCCTAATCTGGGCAAGTCACGGCGATGGCGCGAGGTACACGGCAAGTTTTTTCGGCGCAAGCCAAGTGCAGCCGATTGAAGCATAACAAACGAATAAACACAGCTGCGCTAACGGCTTGACGGGCTTGCGAGGTATTGAAAATGGATGAAGCTACCGCCGAAATGATAGAACGTGCCATCGATCAGATGACCAAAGAGGAATTAAACGAGCTTACGAAACACGCTTACCGCCGATTAGTCGAACTCGGTACTAGCGAAAGCAACCTTGTGGGAATCCGCGCCAAATATGGACTTAATGAAAAGGGTGGTTTATATGACTGAACATCAGAAAAAGGTACAGCAGGCCATTGATTTGATGATGCAGATCGATGTTATCGACACCGAAATTTTTATCGAAGCCGTGAAAAGCGGTTACTTCAAGCAAGACCACACCGAAACCGAATTACGGGCATACATAGAGAACGCCCGGCAGCAGCGCAAGGCATAACAAACACGGCTGTGCTATCTGGCTATACGGGCTTATGAGGTGATGAAATGAAAGACTACGAACAGCGAGAACGTGACTTAGCTAACATAGGACACAAAGACCTAATCCGCTTTATGCGCCATGCCTACAACTGGTTACTTGATGACGGCATGAGCGAAAGCGAACTTGAAGCAAGTCTTGCGAAATTCGGACTTTGCAAAGAGGATATTTTCGCCAAGCGGCAAAGAATGGGGGATGTTTGCAATGACGGCTGAAGCATCAGAAAACATTGAAAAACTTGTGTCCATATTGCTGACCTTTTCCCCTGAGAAAATGGCCGAGTTTGTGGCAGGTGCGCGGGAAATCATCACCCAATACGCCCCGAAAAATTAACCCCGTGCGCCAACACCCCCGGCGGGAAGAACCCATAGCAGGCAGAGCGCCCTTAGCGGGGCGCTTTTCTCATTTATGGGACTGCAAAAATGGTCATAATTTGGGCATAATTGCATTGAAAACTACTAAAAACCACTAAAAGGCACAACAAGCAGGTATGCGAATTATCGCACAATATTGCACGTTATTTAACGATGCAACGCCAAGAATTAGCAATTTGTAATCAGCAGGTTGCAGGTTCGATTCCTGTTACTAGCTCCACTTAAAAAAGCGCGTTAGCAAAGCAAATCCACTTTGCAACGCGCTTTTTTCTTGCTTTTGTATGTCTTTTTGCGTCCTAAACAGTAAAAAACAGGTCGTAAACAAGTCGTAAACGCAGTAGAATCACATAACACGGAGTCAGGGTTGAACTCAGGATATTGTAACAGATGCTGCTGTACATAAAGCTGATGAATTGTTCTTGAGGAATATTTAGAGAAGTTTTTCCTTATTGCACCCTACTCTATATACTCCTTAAAAACGCCCGGTAAGCGTGATACTTACCGGGCGTTTTGCTTTGCTGTTTTAAGTGTTTGCCAGTGCCGTCTGCAGAGCGCAGTAATTCTCCAGTGTCAGCTGCTCGGGGCGGGAACGCTCATCAAGACCGGCGGCCTGCAGGGCGGAGATGACCTGCGCCTTGGGCAGGTGCAAGCCATTGGCGATGGCGTTGGCGGCGGTCTTGCGGCGCTGGGAGAAGGCGGCGCGAATCAGCGCGAAGAAGGCGGCTTCGTCGCCGTTCGGCACGGCTACGGCGGGCTTCTCCCTCACATCCAGGCGGATGACGGCGCTTGTCACCTTGGGGGCGGGGTAAAAGCTGCCGGGTTGGACGCTGAACAACAGCTTCGGCTCGGCGTAATAGGCCACGGCGTAGCTGATTGCACCCGCATCCCGCGTGCCGGGGGCGGCGCAGAGGCGCTGTGCGGCCTCCTTCTGCACCATTACGGTGATGTTCCGGATAGGCAGCTTTTCCTCCAGAAGGCGCATCAGAATCGGGCTGGTGATGTAGTACGGCAGGTTAGCACAGACAGCGACGGGCTTGCCGCCGAACTCCTCGGCCAGCAGAGCCTTCAGATCGACCTTCAGCACGTCGTTCAGGATGAGCTTGAAGTTGTCGTAGTCGGCCATCGTCTCTTCCAGCAGCGGCGGCAGACGCTTGTCGACCTCGATGGAGACGACATTGTCCGCACGCTTGCAAAGCTGCTCGGTCAGCACACCGATGCCGGGGCCGACCTCAAGTGCGCCCCAGCCGGGGCCGATACCGGCGGCCTCCGCAATGCGGGGGCAGATGCCGGGGTTGATGATGAAATTCTGGCCGAAGCCCTTGGACAGGGCAAAGTCATACCGTGCGCAGAGGTCACGGATGGTGGACAGGTCAGTCAATGTGGGCACGGTGGACGTCCTTTCCGAGTCAATAAAAATCAGTTCTGCCCGGCCAGTGCCGTGGCCGCGTTAACGGCCTTGCTGATCTGCGGGTCAGTATCAAGTGTGTAATCGTAGTAGGCGTTCTGCTCGTCGACGGAGAGCGCGGCGTCAATGTCGGGGCGCAGGCCCTCCTCATTCCAGGTCTGATCCTCGTTATCGAGCAGCAGGCCCACCGTGATGTAAGCGGCGGAGCCGTCGGAGAAGCTCTGGGCATCGCTCATAACGACGCCCTTACCCGCAGTTTTGGTGCCGACGAGCGTCGCACCGGCCATCTTGCGCAGGGCATTGGCGAACAGCTCGGCGCTGCCCGCGGTGGAGCCGTTGACAAGGCAGACAATCGGAACGTTGATCTCGGTCTCATCGGACATGCGCAGCACGGTCACATTGCCGTCCCTGTCCTGCTGCTTGGCGATCTCACCGGAAGGCACACAGTAATCCGCGGCCACAAGGGCGGCGTTCAGGTTCTCGCCGGTGTTGTCGCGCAGGTCAAAGACAAGGCTGTTCGCTCCCTGCTGCAGCAACTCATCCACAGCAGCCTTGAACTCGCTGGCCGTGCCGGAGGTGAAGGCGTCAATGCGGATGTACCCGCAGGTGTCCGCGACCATCTGACGGGTGTAGATGGAGGGTGTTTTGTAGTTGGAGTGGACAAGATTCAGCTGCTGCTCCTGGCGGTCCGGCGTCAGGTAGGTGATCGTGGTGGTCGTACCCTCCTCACCCAGCAGCTTGGAGGTCAGGCGCGCGGTGGAGGTGATGTTGCGCGTCGACTCATCGTTGATAGCGGTGATGAAGCCGCCGACCTGCATCCCGGCCTCTGCGGCGGGCGAGTTGTCATACAGGCGGATGATGCGGGCGTAGCCGGAGGATGTGTCATTGACGACAGCGACGCCGATGCCGGTCAGTGTGCCCTTCTCCACAGACTGCTTCTCGCTGTATTCCTTGGCGGTGTAGTAGACGGCGTACTTGTCGTTGATGCCGTTCATGTAGCCCGCAGCTAAGCGGTCATTCAAGGTGTCCTCGTCGATGGTGAAATACTCCCCTGCGCGGACAAAACGATCAATTTCGGACAGCTTGTTGTACTGGCGCTCCTTGTTTTTGACGCTGGACACTGTGGTGTTGAACATCTTCATGGACACGACCATGGTCAGCGAGAAGGTGACGGCCATTGCAATGATGGCAATGGTGGCCGCCACGCCAAGACTGATTTTTTTGCTCATGGGTCTGATGGCTCCTTACTGTGTTTGCGTTATGCCCCGTAGGCTAGTGAGAAAAATACCGTAGAGAAAAGGCTGAGTATCATCAGAACGGCGACTACAAGGCAGAAAATACGCACGGAGGTTTTGTGCTTCTGCGGCTTCATACGGATTCCCCTTTCGTTATGAGAGGTAGTTCATGACATTGACCAGGACGTTGTTGACCTTCATTTCCAGGTGCAGATGGTTGCCTGTGGAGTTGCCGGTGGAGCCGACATAACCAAGGACCTTGCCCTTTTCCACGGGCTGGCCCACGCTGACAACGGGCGCGCTGTTCATGTGGGCGTACAGCGTCGAATAAGTATTGCCGTTGTCATCCTTGCCGTGGTAGACCTGCACGTAGTAGCCCCAGCTCCAGTGGTAGGCCGCAGCGGTGACGACACCGCCGGAGACGGCGTAGATTTCGGTGCCGCCCGGTGCGGCGTAATCGGTGCCGCGGTGGCCGTTGCCGCCAAAGTAGCAGGAGACGTACTTATAGGTGGCCAGCGGGCGGCCAAAGTCCAGCGAGCACTGGATGGACGCATTGCCGTAAGCCTGGTTGGCGGCGTTCAGCGCGGCGTCCAGCTCGGCAGCAGCCTTATCCACGGCCTTGTTGGCTTCGATCAGGGCCGCCTTGTTGGCCTCGATCTCGGCATCCGCTGCGGAAATGTTGGCGTCGGTCTGGGAGATATTCTGGGCGAGCTCATTCGTCTTGCCGTCCAGCGCGGTCTTTTGGGTCTCCAGATCGGCCTGCTTGGCCTCCAGGTCCGCCTTGGCCTGCTCCAGCTCGGCGCGCTGCTGCTCCAGCTCGGCGTGCTCATTTTCAAGCTGTTGGCAGGTGTCCTCGTCCTTATTAACGATCTGATCCAATGTGGTGGCAAAGGTCAGCAGCTGGTACAGGTTGGTGGCACTGGACAACAGTGCGATGGAGCCGCCGTCATTCAGACGCTGCATCGCACGCATACGATCTTTAAAGTCCGCCCAGCGCTGGTCGTATTCGGCCTGCTTCTGGTCGATCTCTTGCTGCTTCCGGTCAATCTCGTCCTGTTTGTTGACGATTTCCTCATCCAAAGAACCGATCTGCTCGGACAGGTTGCTGATCTGGCTCAAAATCAGTGCCTTCTGCTGCTCAAGCTGCGTTTTGAGCGCCTCAGCGTCGGCCTTGTTGCTCTGCGCGTCCTTGAGCTGCTGGTTGACCTTTTCCTGCTCAGTCTGCAGTTCCTGCAGCCTCTGGCGCAGGTCGCTGACGCTGGAGGAGGCGGCCAGCGGCGTCATGACGGTGGAAAGCGTCATGCTCATGGCGACAGCCGCGCTCAGCAGAAGCGAAATCAGCTTTTTGCCGTGTTTTACATGCTTCATGGTCTTATACGTTCCCTTTATCCCCTGTTATACATTCAGATGCTTGCGGATGCTGGTGGCGGTGCCGAGGCCGCAGAGCACGAAGCCCAGCAGCACAAAGCCGCCGACGATGTAGTACCAGACGCTTTCCAGCGGGACAAGCGTGCCGCCGAACATCTGCGAAAGGTTGGACGGATTCTCGGCATACCAGCGGCAGAGTGCATAGTACGCGCCGCAGACGATGCCGGACGCAATGCCAGCCGAAATCAGGCCGGAGGTGACGCCCTCGACAAAGAACGGAAAGCGGATGAAGCCGTTGGTCGCGCCGACGAGCTTCATAATGCCGATCTCCTTGCGGCGGTTAAAGACGGTGATTTTGATCGTGTTGTTGATGACGACGATGGAGACGATGGCCAGCACCGCGACCAGGCCGTAGCAGGCGTAGTTGATGACCTTCTGCAGGGACGTGAAGGTATCCGCCATAGCCAGCGGGGCCTTGACGCTGTAAACGCCGTCGATCTGCATGAGCTGGGCGGAGACTTCCTTAATGTTGTCGGGGTCGTCCACGGTCACGCGGTAGTTGGGAGTGAACGGGTTGTCATTGGCAAAGACCTGCTGCAGGTTTGTGTAATCCTTCAGCATATCGCTGTAGGTCGCCAGAACGTCCTCCGGCGACATATAGGTCACGCTCACAACGTGGGGTGTGCTGCGGATGGCCGCGTCGGCGGCGGCAATCTGCTCGTCGGTGGCGACCTCGCTCTCGCCGGTGCCGCCCATGTAGACGACGGTCAAGTTCTGGTTGCCGATGTATTCGACCATGTGGTCAATGTTGATGCCCAGCAGCGAGGCTGCGCCGATCAGCAACATGCAGACGGTCAGCACGCCCATGGAGGCAAAGGTCATCAGCCGGTTGGCGCGCAGATTGTGCAGGCCCTGGCCGACTAAGTAGATAAAACTGGAAAAACGCATGGTATCCCCTCTTACTTACAAATCAGTCCTCGTCGTACTCATAGTCGTCCGCTTCGCGCTCGGCCATGGCGGCAGCGTAGCAGCGCGCGGCAGAAGGGTCAGCGGTGTCGGAGGCTACCATGCCGTTGGCCAGCGTGATGACGCGGTTGCCGTACTTGCGGGCCAGCTTGTGGACGAGCTCGTGTTCATGGGTGACGACGACGACGGTGATGTTGACCTTGTTGATGGCCTCAAACAGCTGCATGATGTCCATCGACATTTCGGGGTCGATGTTGCCGGTGGGCTCGTCCGCGATAATGAGTTTGGGGCCGTGGGCCAGCGCGCGGGCAACGGCCACACGCTGCTGCTCGCCGCCGGAGAGCTCATCCGGCAGGCGGTCCATTTTGTCCTCCAGACCGACAAGGGAGAGTGCAAACGGTACGCGGTCCTTGATCTTTTTGGTTGAGATGTTCGTCACGCGCATGGCGAAGGCGACATTCTCATAGACGGTCATGGTGGGGATCAGGCGGAAATCCTGGAACACAACGCCCATCTGGCGGCGCAGGTAGGGCACCTTGCGGCGCTTGATGCGCGTTAAATCCTGCCCATTGATAAAGACCTTGCCCTCGGTGGGCTTCTCCTCCATCTGGATGAGCTTTAAAAACGTGGATTTGCCCGCGCCGGAATGGCCGAGGATAAAGACGAACTCGCCCTCGTCAATATGGATGTTGATGTCCTCCAGCGCGACGTTCTCATCGTTGTGGGTCTCGTAGGTTTTATATACATGTTCAAAATCGATCATTCGGGGTTCTCCTGCCGTGGTGTGGCTTTGCTGTTATGGTTACAGTCATACATATAATAGAATACCATGTCAGACCTCTGCGGTCAAGGTGCTTTGCGGCTGCAAAAAGCAGGAAAATGGCGCTGCCTTGCGGTGCAGCGCCATTTGTGAAAGTTTTTTTAAAATCAATATTTGGCCGGGTTGGCGGACAGATATTTTTTGACCATCAGCGCCACCTTAAAGACGATGGCATCATCGAAGTTGCGCAGGTCAAGGCCGGTCAGTTTGCGGATCTTCTCAAGGCGGTAGACCAGCGTGTTGCGGTGAACGAACAGACCGCGGCTCGTCTCGGAGACGTTCAGGTTGTTCTCAAAGAAGCGCTGGATCGTGAACAGCGTCTCGGCATCGAGGGAGTCGATGCTCTCCTGCTTGAACACCTCGCGCAGGAATGCCTCGCAGAGCGTCGTAGGCAGCTGGTAAATCAGGCGCGCAATGCCCAGATGGTCATAGCTGATGACCTGACGCTCGGTGTCAAACACCTTGCCGACCTCCATGGCAATCTGGGCTTCCTTAAAGCTGGAGGCCAGATCCTTGATGTTGCCGATGGGCGTACCGATGCCGACGACGGCCTTGATGTAATGGTCGCCCTGCAGCGTATCGACGATGGAGGCAGCCAGCTTTTCCATATCGCGGGTGTTGTTGTCGGGCTTGATTTCCTTGACCAGGACGGTGTCGGTCTCGCTGATGTTAAAGACGAAGTCCTTCTGTTTGTCCGGGAAAAGACCGCTGACGACGTCGTAGGCGGAAATATCATTGCCGGAGGTCACGCGGATCAGCAGTACGACGCGCTGCACGTCAGAGACAAAGTGCAGCTCCCGCGCCTTGGCGTAGATGTCGCCGGGCAGGATGTTGTCGAGCACGACGTTCTTGATGAAGTTCGTCTTGTCGAATTTTTCGTCGTGGTACTGCTTGATGCTCTGCAGGCTGATGGAGAGCATGGCGGCGAACTGCTCGGCGGTAGTGTCAGTGCCCTCGACAAAGACGGCGTAGTCATTGTGCTTGGCGTTGGAGAACTGATGGTAGGCATACCCATCGCGCACGAAAGCATCCCCGGCCGTCTGGCGGACAGCGGCCACGCCCTCGCGCACCTCACCGATCTGCCCCAGCTCAGAGCAGGAAATGACGGTGCCGGTCTCATCAATCACGCCGACGACACGATCCACTGCGTCCTTCATCTGGTAGACCACGTTCTGGAATACCCTGTTTGCCATAATATGTGACTCCCCTTTTAGCTGTTATTTAGACAGTCTGCACCGGTGTGCAGTGCGGGCTATGCGTGTTTGGCAAAATTGCCGTTTGGTAATCTGCCCGAAAACCAAAACATCATAATGTATATTTTACACAATCCGCTTGGCTTTTGCAACATATTTTCACGAAAATCGAAAGATTTTCTTGTACATTTTTTAAATCAGCACAAAAAATGTACCTGCCGGTGTTTTCCCGGCAGGTACAACGTCCGTCATTTTGACGATTTTTCCTCTTTTGTCTGGTTCATGGCACCGGTGCCGCCCTCGACGACGCCGCGGCGCTGGAATACATAGGTGATGCTGCGGAAGAAAATCTTTACATCATTCCAGAACGTCACATGGGCGGCGTACTCACCGTCGTAGCGGGCTTTGACGTCAATCGGCAGCTCGTCGCGTCCGTTGACCTGCGCTAAGCCGGTCAGGCCCGGGCGGATGTCGTTGGCGCGGACCTTGTCGCGCGCCTCGATCAGGTCGTACTGGTTGTACAGTGCAGGGCGCGGGCCGATGACGCTCATCTGCCCTGCCAGTATGTTGTAGATCTGCGGCAGCTCGTCCAGGCTCGTCTTGCGCAGGAAGGCACCGCTCCCGGTAATGTAGCTGTCCGCATCTTTCAAAAGGTGCGTGGGAACGTCGTGCGGGGTGTCGCCGCGCATCGTGCGGAACTTCAAGATGTTAAAGTGCGTTTTGCCCTTGCCGACGCGGCGCTGCTTGAAAAAGACCGGCCCTGGGGAATCGAGCTTGATCCACAGCGCGACCAGCCCCATCGGAATTGCAAGAATGATCGTGGCTGCCAGCGAAAGGATAATGTCCAGCAGGCGCTTGCCGTAACGCTCGTACATAAATCAGCCCTCCTCGGCGGGATGCTCTGTCCCCCGGAGCTTCTGCGCAATCTCCTCCCGGGAGAAAAGCGCAGTGTTGCCGGTGGCGGCCACAACGGTGTGGTCGGCGCGCACGCGGCGGTTGGGGTGGTAGGTCGGGACCATCTCCTGCAGAACGTCGACGACCTCGTCGCTGTTGTGCCGGGCAGAGTCCTTGAGCCGCTGCAGGTCGGTGTAGAATTTTTCCAGATCAATCTGCATGGGCGGCGCGATGAAGATTTTGTTGTGGGCGGTTTTGGCCATCTTGTCCTGCTCTGAGTCCATGAGCAGTTCCTCGTACAGCTTTTCGCCGGGGCGCAGACCGGTGACCTTGACCTGCATATTTACGCCCGGCTCGTAACCGTAGAAGCGTATCAGGCGGTTGGCCAGATCCATGATCTTGACCGGCTCGCCCATGTCCAGCACGTAGATGCTGCCGCCCTTCGCAAGACCGCCGGCCTGCAGAACGAGCTGCGCAGCCTCGGTGATGGTCATAAAGTAGCGGACAATATCGGGATGCGTGATAGTCACAGGGCCGCCGCGCTTGATCTGCTCCTCAAACAGCGGGATGACGCTGCCGTGGCTGCCCAGCACGTTGCCGAAGCGCACCGCAACGCAGGTCATCGACGTGGCCTGGGAGAAGGTCTGGATCAGCATCTCGCACAGACGCTTGGTGCAGCCCATGACGTTCGTCGGGTTGACAGCCTTGTCTGTAGAGAGCTGGACGAACCGCTCCACGCCGTGCTCGGCGGCGGAGGTCAGCAGGTTCTTGGTGCCAAAGACGTTGTTCTTGACGGCCTCGGCGGGGCTGATCTCCATCAGCGGCACATGCTTGTGCGCCGCCGCGTGAAAGACGACGGACGGTTGATAGGTGTCGAACACCTCGTCCAGACGTGCTTTATCGCGGATGGAGCCGATGAGGGTGATAACAGGAGCCTCGGGGCCGTACTTGTTTTTCAGCTCGGTTTCCAGCTCATAGGCGCAGTTCTCGTAGATGTCAAAAATCAGCAGACGGCGGGGCTGGTAGCGCATGATCTGACGGCAAAGCTCGCTGCCGATGGAGCCTCCGCCGCCCGTGACGAGAACGATCTTGTCATGCAGGTATTCGGAAATCTGGGCATTGTTCAGCTGGATCTCGTCGCGGGAGAGGAAGTCCGCCGTGTTCAGCTCACGGAAGCCCGCTGCCACAGGATTGCCGTTCTCGTCAACAGCCTGCGGGTCACTGATCATCCGCACGCGGCAGTGGGTGGAGTTGCAAAGGTTGATGATCTCGCTCAAACGGTCACCCTTGACCGTCGTGATAGCGATGACGATCTCGAGAATATGATATTTGCGCACCAGTTCCGGTATGTCGGAGATCGTGCCGCGCACCGGTACGCCCTGCACGCGCAGGCCCTTCTTGGTCAGGTCGTCGTCAACGATGCAGACCGGGTTGCCGAAGCTCTGATTTTTCGTCTTGCAGAGGTTGACGGCCCACGCACCGGCGTTGCCGGCGCCGACAATGAGCAATGGCGTGTTGTCCTCCGGCTTGTTGGCCTTGGCGTTGCGCATCGTCAGGACCAGCCGCCACAGGAAGCGCACGCCCGCTATGGCCGCCGTGTTGAATACCGCGCCGAAGATCAGCACCGCGCCGGAGATCGGGCGGCTGTGGTAGATCAGATCGAACAGCATGATGATGCCCGTCGCCAGCCCGGAAAGACAGGTCAGGCGTGCAAGGTCGCGCATACCGGCGTACTCCCACATGATCTCATACAGTCCGCCGAACCAGAACACGATCATATAAATGGGCAGGACGTATAAGAGCATCGGGGCCATGGCGCGCAGTATCTCCACGCGGCGGTAGGCATCGCCGCTGTCAAAGCGCAGCATGACGGCCAGCCAGTAGCAAAGTACAATGAGCCCGCAGTCCAGCAGCATCAGTGCGATGCGGCGCGGAAGCCCGTTTATCAGTTGTTTTGAGACCTGTTGCATCGATTCCATCCTTACTATACGTTCTTCTATCTGAAAACGGGCACAATACGGCCCGGCAAAATTGTCATATATGCTATTATAACACAAAAAGGCCCCATTTGTCCTACTTTTGGGCAGACAAATGGGGCTAATGTTGTATAAAAATCGTGGTAAATTTTTGGTAAAACGGACGAAAGCGATTTACTCGACGGTCACGCTCTTGGCCAGATTGCGCGGCTTATCGACATCCAATCCCTTGGCGCAGCTGACGTAGTAGGCCAGCAGCTGCAGCGGAATGACCGACAGGCTCGTGGCAAAGTGCGGGTCGGTCTTGGGCACGTAGACCGTGAAGCCCGCAGTGTCCTCGATGCTGTAATTTCCGTAGGTGGTCAGGCCCATCAGGAAGGCACCGCGGCTCTTGACCTCGACCATGTTGGAAACGCTCTTTTCAAACAGGTCCGGCTGGGTCAGGATGCCGACGACCAGCGTTCCCTTCTCGACCAGAGAAATCGGCCCGTGCTTCATCTCGCCCGCGGCGAACGCCTCGGAGTGGATGTAGCTGATCTCCTTAAATTTCAAACTGCCCTCGAGCGCGACGGCGTAGTCGAGGCCGCGGCCAATGAAGAAGGCATCCTTGGCGTTTGCGTACTTGCTGGCAAACCACTGGATACGTTCCTTGTCGGCCAGGGTCTTTTCGATCTTCTCGGGCAGAGCCTCCAGCTCGGTGACGAGGTGCTCATACTGGCCGTCCGCCAGCGTGCCGCGCACACGGGCAAACTCGGTAGCCAGCAGGTAGCAGGCCGCCAGCTGGGTGCTGTAGGCTTTGGTGGTAGCGACGGAGATTTCCGGGCCGGCCCAGGTGTACATTGTGGCGTCGGCCTCACGGGCAATGCTGGAGCCGACGACGTTCACAATGCCGATGGTGCGCACACCGCGCTCCTTGCACAGGCGCAGGGCGGCCAGCGTGTCGGCGGTCTCACCGCTCTGGCTGATGACCATAGCGAGTGCGTCCTTTTCGAGCACGGGATTGCGGTAACGGAACTCGCTGGCGACATCGACCTCGACGGGGATGCGGGCCAGGCTCTCAAACACATAGCGCGCGGCCATGCCGACATGGTAGGCGGAGCCGCAGCCGATGATGTAGAGACGATGGACATTCCTGATGGCCTCCTCGTCAAGGGCCAGCTCGGACAGGTCGATCTGGCCGTCCTTGAGGCGCGGGGAGATCGTATCGCGGACAGCGGCGGGCTGCTCGTAGATCTCCTTCATCATGAAGTGCTCGTAGCCGCCCTTCTCCGCGGCCTCGGCGTCCCACTCAATGGTGGTGGACTCGCGGGTGATGGGCTCCTTGTCGATGTTGAAGAACTCGATGGAGTCGGGGGTCAAGCGGGCAATCTCGAGATTGTCAATGTAGTAGACCGTGCGGGTGTACTTGAGCAGCGCGGGCACATCGGAGGCGATGATGGCACCGTCCTCACATTGGCCAACGATGAGCGGGCTATCCTTGCGCACGGCATAGATGACACCGGGCTCGTCGGCAAAAAGCACGCCCAGCGCATAGGAGCCGCGTACATGCAGCATCATGCGGGTGATGGCATCCAACGCGTTGCCTGCAGATTCGCCGGTGTAGTAGTAGTCCAGCAGCTGTGCCACGACCTCGGTGTCGGTCTGAGAGACAAAGGTAAAGCCTTTGTTGAGCAGGCGGTCCTTGATCTCCTGATAGTTTTCAATGATGCCGTTGTGCACCACGGCGATCTTCTGGTCACGGGAATAATGCGGGTGCGCGTTGACCACAGACGGCTCGCCATGGGTCGCCCAGCGGGTATGGCCGATGCCGCAGCTGCCGGGCACGGCGCTGCCGCCGTCGGTCATCTCGCTCAGGACCTTTAGGCGGCCCTTGGCCTTGACGACCTCGATCTTGCCGGCGGCGTTCTGCACCGCCATACCGGCAGAGTCATAGCCGCGGTATTCCAGCTTGGCCAGGCCGTCCAGCAGAATGGGGGCGGCCTGTGCCGCGCCGGTAAAGCCTACGATTCCACACATAACAGGTATCCTCCCTTTGTTACAGCGTTGAAACTATACTTTCCATTTTATTGGATTAGAGCAAAATACTTCTACAGTATATGCCATTTGGGTATAAATGTCTATAGCTTTACGCAGATTTTGTACAGATGTACGTGGCGTAAAGACAAAGCGGGCAGCCGTCAAGGGCTACGGCTGCCCGCTGCGCGCATTCTCCCTTTCCGGTTTCTTACACCATATAAGAACGAATCAAAAGTTATCGCGCATTTATTAGCATAGCACATTCCCGGAAGAATAGCAAGCGCAATCTGTAAGCAAGAGAGCATTTTGCGCGTTTTGCAAAAGAATCTAAAGTACATGATGCAATTACTTTCGGAAATTAGTCATTGACCCGACGCGCTACGACGACATAGCGCCCGTTGGCGGACGAATACTCGCAGGTAGAGAGGGTCAGCAGCTGCTCACCGTAGGCAGGGCGGATGCCGCTGTCCACGTCGCTGCGGGAGATGACCTGATCCACATAGCGGTTGTAGGCGTCCTCGTCCATGTCGATGTACTGGTTGTAGATAAACGAGGTGTCGTTGACGACATCGATGGTGAACGCACCGAACACCTCATACTTGGCGTCCCCGTAGACGGTGTCAAACTCAATGAAGGGGTGCTCCTGATAGTAGTCGGCCTTGCGGTACTCGGTCAGGCAGCCGAAAATCGTGCCGGTTTTCATATTGTGGCCGTAGATGATCAGGTTGTCGCTCTCGGCGTTGGCCCCGAGCGTCGTTTGCTCGTCCAGGTACGGTACGCCGTAGACGCTGTAGGCTTTGTTGAAGTCATGACGCAGATAGAAGTCCTTGTTGTCCGGCGCGTACATAACCGGAAAATCCAGATTGGTGCCGTCGATGGAGATCCAGCCGATAAAGTCGCTGTTCTTGTCGCGCAGGGCAGCAAACCTGGCACCGTTGGGGTTGACATTCTCCCCTGCAGGGGCCGGGGTCGCCGCGGTATCGATCATCGACTGCAGGTCGGCAAACTCGCTCTCGGTCTTGCGGTCATCGAGGAACCGCTTGACCAGCAGGCCGCCGCTGATGAGGAAGATCGCGGCGAAAACGATCATCGCGAGGGTGTACAGCAGATTACCGCGCTTTTTTTTGCACTTCGCGGTCTCGCGCCGGCGATAGTCCTCGTCGTTGTCCTGGTCGTAGAAGGCCGCAGGTTCCTGCGGAGAAACCTTCGGTAGATCGGTGACTGTATAGGATGCCTTTACCTGAACGGAAGGGGTCTGCGGCAGCGGTGCATCGCTGCGGTGAATCTTTGCCATGATGGATTCTCCTGTAACACAATACTATCTTTAGGCAATACCGCACAATTCCCGCCTTACGGCTTAAGCACCGCTCCGGCGGCTGCGGCACGGCATCTGCGTTGCCAAAATGCTCGATAATACACAAAGTATTATCTGCGCTTTTGGCTTAGCATCTGCCGCACCTCGCTCGCCGTATCGGCACTTAGAATTATGCGGTATTGCCTTTACTATACGACCTGCGCGGCAAAAAGACAAGGAAAATATCACACAAAAATCTGTAAAAAATATCCGTCCCGCACCGTGCGGCGCAGGACGGACAGCAAAAACAGGTTACTCGCGGATCTCGATGCCGAGCTTGAACTTCAGGTTGCCGAGAATTTTCTTGACGAAACGGTCGATCTCATCGGGGGTCAGCGGCTTGTCAGCGGGCTGGAAGGACAGGCTGAACGCCATGCTCTTCTTGTCCGCGCCGAGCTTTTCGCCGCGGTAGATGTCGAACAGTTCGACCTTGGTCAGCTGCTTGCAGGCGCGCTGCATCTCGGTGACGAGGGTTCCGCACTCCATGCTCTCGGGGGCGACGAGCGCCAGATCACGCTGGACCGGGGCAAACTCGGGGATGGGCTGGTAGTGGATGGCGGCGGGGACCAGTGCGTGGAACGCGACCCAGTCGATCTCGCCCAGATAGATGTTCAGGTTGGCGCGGCTGTCCTTGGGCAGCTTAAGCTCGCTTGTCACATCATTAGCCAGCTTGCCAAAGACACCGACGCGCTCGCCCTTACACAGGATATAAGCGGCAATACCGGGGTGCAGCCAGGCAACGTCCGTTGCGCGCTCGACGGTCAGCTCGACGCCGAACGCAGCGCCGAAGCTCTCGACAGCACCCTTGACTGCGAAGAAGTCCTCCTCACTGCCCCAGGCAGCAAAGCCCAGATGCAGACGCTCCTCGGGCAGTTCGGTGACGGGCAGCTGCTTCGGGATGTAGATGTTGGACATCTCGAACAGGCGGCCCTCGGCGTTGCCCTTGCGCAGGTTGTCGACGACGACATTCAGCAGGGACGGTGCCAGCAGCGGGCGCATGATGGTCAGATGGGAGGAAATGGGGTTCAGGATACGGATGACCTTGCGCTCCGGCGCGTCAGCGGCAATGTGCAGCATGTCGAGGTCAGCGTCGGCGTAGAAGGCCAGCGTCTCGGCCTCGTAGAAGCCCTGGGCACACATGGTGCGCTTGGCCTTGGTCTGCGCCTTCTGCTCATTGGTCAGGCCGCCGGTGGTGACGGTGGCAGCCTTCAGGAAGGTGGGGACGATGTGTTCATAGCCGTACTCGCGGATGACCTCCTCGGCCAGGTCGGGCTCACCGACCTCGATGTCCTCACGCCAGCGGGGCGCGACGACCTGCATCGTGTCGCCGTCGGCTTCGAGTTTGACCTCGAACTGCAGGCGGTTCAGGATGTCCAGAATCACATCGGTGGGCACAGTGATGCCGAGGATGGCATTGATGCCGCTGACCTTGGCCGTGAAGCGCTTGCCCTCACGCAGGGCACCGGCAGAACAGTCAAAATGGGTGGAGGTGACCTCGCCGCAGCCCAGCTCCTGAATCAGGTGCAGGGCACGGGCCATGCCAAGCTCGGTGGTGTACTCGGAGATACCCTTCTCGTAATGGCTGGAGGCATCGGTGTTCTGGCCGAGGCCGCGAGCCGTCTTGCGGATGTTGTCGCGGGCGAATTTGGCGCTCTCAAACAGCAGCTGGGTGGTGGTATCTTTAATTTCGCTGTTCAGGCCGCCCATGACACCCGCCAGCGCAACGGGCTTGGAGCCGTCGCAGATGACGAGGTTGTTGGGCGTCAGGGTGAACTCTTTTTCGTCCAGCGTTGTGATCTTCTCGCCGTCTTTGGCGCGGCGGACGAGGATCTGGCAGCTTTCCAGCGCGTCCATGTCGAAGGCGTGCATGGGCTGGCCAATCTCCAGCATGACATAGTTCGTGATGTCAACGACGTTGGAGATGCTGCGCAGACCGCACAGGGCCAGCTGACGGCGCATCCAGCGTGGGGACTCGCCCGGCGTGATGTTGCGGACATAATGGCCAATGTAGCGCGGGCAGAGATCCTCGGCCTCGACGCTGATGGACAGGCGCGGATCAACATAGTCGCTGACCGTGTAGTCGGTGGCGGGCATCTTGAGGGGCTTGTTCAGCGCTGCTGCAACCTCGCGCGCAATGCCGAGCACACTCTGGCAGTCGGCGCGGTTGGCCGTGATGGAAATATCAAAAATGTAGTCGTCAAGGCCGACGACCTGCTGAATGGGCGTGCCGGGGACAGTGTCCTTCGGCAAATCGAGCAGGCCGTAGACCTCGGCGCCGGGGTACAGATCCTCGTTCAGGCCCAGCTCCTCACCGCTGCACAGCATACCGTTGGACTCGACGCCCATCAGGGGCTTCGCCTTGATTTTTACGCCGCCGGGCAGCGTGGAGCCGTCGAGTGCGGCGGCGGTGTGCATACCGGCGTAGACGTTGGGTGCGCCGGTGGAAATCTGGATGTCGTGGCCGTACTCGCCGCAGTCAACCTTGCAGATGTGCAGATGGGTGCCCTCCTGCGGGACACACTCGGTCACAACACCGACAACGACCTTGGAGATCTCGCCGCCGAGGTCGATCAGCTCCTCGACCTCAAAGCCGCAGCCAAAGAGCTTCTCCTCAAGCTCCTGCGCGGTGACGTCGATGTCAACATATTGCTTCAACCAGCTGAATGGTACTTTCATACTCTGTACTCCTCCCCTGTCAATCCTCGAACTGCTTCAAGAAGCGCAGATCGTTTTCAAACATCAGACCGATGTTGTTGATGCCGTACTTCAGCATGGCGATACGCTCAATGCCGATGCCGAATGCGAAGCCGGAGTAGACGTTGGGGTCAATGCCGCAGTTTTCCAGTACGCTGTGGTGGACGACACCGGCGCCGAGAACCTCGATCCAGCCGGTGTGCTTGCACAGCGGACAGCCCTTGCCGCCGCACTCGAAGCAGGAAACGTCGACCTCGACGCTCGGCTCGGTGAACGGGAAGTAGGACGGACGCAGGCGTGTCTTGACGTCTGCACCGAACAGCGCCTGGACGAATTTGTCGAGCATTCCCTGCAGGTCGCAGAGCGTGATGCCCTTGTCAACGACGAGGCCTTCCATCTGATGGAACATCGGAGAGTGGGTCGCGTCGGAGTCGGAACGGAACACGCGGCCCGGGACCAGCACCTTGATGGGGGGCTTTTCCATGTCCATGACGCGGATCTGACCGCCGCTGGTCTGGGTGCGCAGCACAATGTCGTCTGCGACGTAGAACGTATCCTGCATGTCGCGGGCGGGATGGTTCTTCGGCACATTCAGGCGGGTAAAGTTGTGGTCGTCGTCCTCGATCTCGGGGCCCTCGTAAATCTCAAAGCCCATACCGGCGAACACGTCGATGATCTCATTCTTGACGAGGGTGATCGGGTGCAGGCTGCCGGTTTGGCGAATCTTGGCGGGCATCGTGATGTCGACGGTCTCGGCGGCGTTGCGGGCCTCGAGCGCGGCCTTTTCGACCTGCTCGGACAGGGCCTGATACTGTGCCTCGGCCCACTGCTTGAACTCATTGATGGTCTTGCCGACGGCGGGACGGTCCTCCTTGGGGACATCGCGCAGACTCTTGGTCAGGCCCGCGACCTCGCCGTTCTTGCTCAGGTATTTCTGCCAGAAGTCAGAAAGCCGGGCCTTGTCGGTGACGTCTGCGCTGGCCTGCTCAATGGCGGCGCGCAGCTCCTTGATTTTTTCTTCCATAGTACACCTCTGCTTGAAGTAGGGCCGGATCAAACAAAAAGGCTCCGTCCCTGTGTTGAATCAGGGACGAAGCCTTGCAAAATACAATTCTCCGCGGTACCACCCGTGTTCCGCACTGTAAAGCGCGGCACTCTTTGCTGCCGGTAACGGTGCAGAGCCGTTGCGCACTACTCGGCCTTGGCCTTTCCCGCGCACCACTCGGGAGCGAACTTCCGCATAAGCGCTTTACAGGCGGCTTGCAGCCGGTGACCGCCCTCTCTTGCCTAAAGCAGCTTGTGCGTACTTTCTCCGTCGCTGTGTTTTTGCGAATACTTACTTAGTATAGCGCGGTTTGCGCCGGCTGTCAAGCCTGCGGCAGCGGATACTTCTGCTTATCCTCCACGCTGATGGCCGGACCGAGCTGAACCTCGATGATTTTCAGCTCGCTGTCGGCAAAGACTGTGTGGCGGCAGCCGGCGGGCATCGTCAGGATATCCCCTGCCTTCACGTCGCGGCGCACGCCGTCCAGAATCGCATGGCCGGTACCGGAGATGACAGTCCAGACCTCGTCGCGGTTCTCATGGCTGTGGTAGTTCATGCCGTGGCCGGGGGTGAGCGTGATCTTGATGGTCATGCTCGCGTCCTCGACGTCGAGCACGCGGAAGGAACCCCAGGACTTTTCGGCAAACATGATCTGCTGATGGATGCTGTCCACATACGGCTTGATGTAGCTGGACTGCTCCTTGTCAGAGACCAAAATGCCCTCCGGGCTGGCCGAGACGACGACGTCCTTCAGCCCCATGCAGAGCACGGGCACGTCCAGCTCGTTCAGTACATGGACGTTCTGGCAGGTGTCGTTCAGCATAGCCTTGCCGATGCTCGGCTCCTCCATGGCCTCGGTCAGGGTGTTCCAGGTGCCCATATCCTTCCACTGGCCCGCAAAGCGCATTACCTGAATTTGGGACTCATTCTCGACAACGGCGTAGTCGAAGCTGATTTTTTTCAGCGTCTCGTACTTATCGAACAGGTCCTTGTAATCAGTGAAATCGATCAGTTCGTGGGCCTTGTCCAGCACGTAGCGCAGTTTGTAGGCAAACACACCGCCGTTCCAGAGCGCACCCTGGGCAATATACTTTTCGGCGGTGGCGGCGTCGGGCTTCTCTTTAAACGTTTTGACCGGGCTGACGGCGTCGGCACTCTGCGGGATAATGTAGCCGTACTTTTCGCTCGGGTAGGTCGGCTCAATGCCCATCAGGGAGAGGTTCGCGTTCCCCTGCCCGGCCAGCTCGGACAGCGTTTTCAGCGCGGCGAAATAGTCATTGTTGACATAGGGGTCTACCGGGCAGACGACGACAGCCTCATCAAGGCCGACGCCCTTGACGTCGTGCAGGTAGGCTGTCGCCAGTGCGATGGCCGGGAAGGTATCACGGCGGCACGGCTCGACGCAGACGCCCACCGAATTGTCCAGTTGGTTGTGAATGGACGATACCTGCGTCTTGCTGGTGGCAATCGTCACGCTGGCGTCGGCGTCGACCTCCTTGATCTGGCGGTAGACGCGCTGGACCATCGACTCGTACCCGTCGGCGGTCTTGAAGATTTTGATGAACTGCTTGGAACGAATGTCGTTCGACAGCGGCCACAGGCGCTTGCCGGAGCCGCCGGACAGCAGGATGATATTCATAGCGTTTCCTTTCAGCGCTCGGCGCGCATCGGGTTGTTCAGAAAGTCCTCATAGGACAGGCGCAGGCCGTCCTCCAGCTCGGTCTTGTAGGTCCAGCCGAGGTTCGTCGCCTTGGAGACGTCCAGCAGCTTGCGGGGCGTGCCGTTGGGTTTGGAGGCGTCCCACTCGATCTTGCCGGTGTAGCCGACGACCTTGGCAACGAGCTCGGTCAATTCTTTGATGGTCAGCTCCTTGCCGGTACCCGCGTTGACTGTCTCGTTGCCGGAGTAGTGGTTCATCAGGAACACGCAGAGGTTCGCGAGGTCATCCACATACAAAAACTCGCGCAGCGGGCTGCCGTCGCCCCAGCAGGTGACGCTCTCGACGCCGTTGACCTTCGCCTCATGGAAGCGGCGGATCAGTGCGGGAACCACATGGCTGTGGGTCGGGTGGTAGTTATCGTTGGGGCCGTACAGGTTCGTGGGCATGACCGAGATATAGTCCGTGCCGTACTGGCGGTTCAGGAACTCGCAGTATTTGAGGCCGCTGATTTTGGCGAGGGCGTAAGCCTCGTTCGTCTTTTCCAGTTCGGAAGTCAGCAGGCAGTTTTCCTTCATCGGCTGCGGAGCCATGCGCGGATAGATACAGGACGAGCCGAGGAACTCCAGCTTCTTGCAGCCGTTCTGCCAGGCAGAGTGGATGACGTTCATCTCGAGCGTCATGTTGAACCACATGAAATCGGCCAGCGCCTCCTGATTGGCAACGATGCCTCCGACCTTGGCCGCGGCAAGGAATACGTACTCGGGCTTTTCCTCGGCAAAGAACTTTTCGACATTTTCCTGACGGCAGAGGTCAAGCTCCTTGTGGGTGCGGGTGATGATATTGTTGTAGCCCTGACGCTGCAACTCACGCACGATGGCGCTGCCCACCATGCCGCGGTGCCCGGCAACGTAGATTTTTGCATTTTTGTCCATCATAATAAGTTACCCTCTTTTGAATAAATTATTTGATAACGCCCTTTTCGAGATACTCAGCCAGGTTCGTCTTGATGTGCTCCTCAGCGCGCTCGACGGCAACCTTCTTCATGTCGTGGTCGACCATGATCTTGACGAGCTGCTCAAACGTGGTCTTGGTCGGGTTCCAGCCCAGCTCGCGCTTTGCTTTGGACGGGTCGCCCCAGAGGTTGACGACGTCCGTCGGGCGGTAGAAGTCGGGGCTGACCTCGATGACCGTCTTGCCCGTGGCCTTGTCAATGCCCTTCTCGTTCATGCCCTCGCCGACAAATTCCAGCTCGATGCCCACATCGTGGAAGGCCAGCTGGCAGAACTCGCGGACGGAGTGCTGCTCACCGGTGGCGATGACGAAGTCCTCGGGCTTGTCGTTCTGCAAAATCAGCCACATGCACTCGACGTAGTCCCTGGCATAGCCCCAGTCGCGCAGGCTGGACAGGTTGCCCAGATACAGCTTATCCTGCTTGCCCTGCGCAATGCGGGCGGCAGCCAGCGTGATCTTACGGGTGACGAAGGTCTCGCCGCGGCGCTCGGACTCGTGGTTGAACAGGATGCCCGAGCAGCAGAACATGTTGTACGCCTCGCGGTACTCCTTCACGATCCAGAAGCCGTACTGCTTGGCGACGGCGTAGGGGCTGTAGGGGTGGAACGGTGTGTTCTCGTTCTGGGGAACCTCCTCGACCTTGCCGTACAGCTCGGATGTAGATGCCTGATAGATGCGGCAGGTGTCCTTGAGACCGGACAGGCGCACAGCCTCCAGCACGCGCAGCACGCCGGTGGCATCGACGTCGGCGGTGAACTCCGGCACATCAAAGCTGACCTGCACATGGCTCTGGGCGGCGAGGTTGTAGATCTCGTCGGGCCGTACGGTGCTGACGACGGAGAGGATGCTCATGGAGTCGCTCAGATCGCCGTAGTGCAGGTGGAAGTGCGGGTGACCCTCCAGATGGGCGATGCGCTCGCGGTAATCGACGGAGGAGCGGCGAATGACGCCGTGGACGTCGTAGCCCTTTTCCAGCAGGAACTCAGCCAGATAGCTGCCGTCCTGGCCGGTAATGCCGGTGATGAGTGCTTTTTTCATAGGTTACTACCCTTTCATCTGTATCTTGCGCAGCGTACTGCGCGGATTTTCGTATCTTGTTTGTTATTGTACCGCATTATTTTGTGCTTGGGCAGTGGGAATCTTGCAAAAGACTAGCATTATATTGACTTTTTTGGTATACTGGGTTCCGGGAGGTGACGCGGATGGATACCCCGCTGTTTGACGGTGAGCTTGTGCACGCCCGGCGCACGATCTACACGCCGTCGGCGTTTGCAAAATCGAACCTTGTGCATCTGCAGGAGGTCGGGCAGCTGCAGGCACGCAGCCCCCATGCCAGCACCCGGCAGGGGCTGGCCTCCTACCTGTTTTTTGTGGTCGAAAGCGGCAGCGGCACGCTGGAATATGAGGGCGAGACCCGCGTGCTAAGCGCCGGGGACTGTGTGTTTCTCGACTGCCGCCGCCCCTATCGCCATTATACGGGCGACGATTTGTGGCAGCTGCGGTGGGCGCACTTTTACGGCCCGAATATGGCAGCCATCTACAAAAAATACCGTGAGCGCGGCGGCCAGCCGAGCTTTCACCCGGAAAATACCGCACCCTACACCCGCCGTCTCGAAGCACTGTACACGCTGGCGGCCTCTGACAATTACGTGCGGGATATGCAGATCTGCGAGGGACTGTTTGCCCTGCTGACCCTTCTGATGCAGGAGAGCTGGCACCCCGAAATTGTGCGCACTGCGGGCACAAAGCGACAGAATGTGCAGGAGATCAAGGACTATCTTGACCTGCATTTTGCCGAGAAGATCACGCTGGACGCGCTGGCCGAGCGGTTTTACATCAACAAGTTTTACCTGACGCGGGTGTTCAAGGAGCAGTTCGGGCTTTCGGTGACGAGCTACCTGACGCAGCTGCGCATTACGCAGGCCAAGCGGCTGCTGCGGTTCACGGACAAAAGCGTGGAGAACGTTGCGCAGGAATGCGGGCTGAACGACGCAAATTATTTTTCCCGCTTATTTAAAAAAGTAGAGGGCACGACGCCGGGGGAATACCGGCGGCAGTGGTGAGGATAATAAAAAGCCTTCCCCCGTGGGGGAAGGTGGACGAGCGCAGCGAGGCCGGATGAGGGGCAAGCTGCCGCAGCAGCTCCGCCCTCATCAGTCCGCTTCGCGGACAGCTTCCCCCTCGGGGGAAGCCTTTTTTGTTTTCAGTTCTTCCTCGACCCTGTCAAAACGCTCCAGGAACGAATGCTCCACACCCTCGGACTTGTAGCCGGGCATTGTGTCGAGCGATACAGCGTGGATGCTGCGGAAGATGCTGTTTTCGATGTTCGGGTTGTCGCGCATCAGGCGGCGCAGCAGGACCTTGACCTCCTGCCGCTTGGAGCCGCCTCCGCCGTTGTCGCA
>OLSC01000392.1_pt1 | contig 54965 bp, 42 predicted proteins | sample 1672881 | NCBI WGS metagenome assembly OLSC01 (sample SAMEA3136733, study PRJEB25190) | human gut metagenome | biome: human gut; feature: human-associated habitat; material: faeces | place: Austria | collected 2013 | reverse complement strand
AGCAACTGACTTGTAATCAGTAGGTTGCGGGTTCAAGTCCTGCTTTCGGCACCATTAATTTAATAGGGGTGTAGTTTAACGGTAGAACAGCGGTCTCCAAAACCGTTAGCGTGGGTTCGATTCCTGCCACCCCTGCCATGGCGATTGTGGCGAAGTGGTTAACGCACCGGATTGTGGCTCCGGCATTCGTGGGTTCGATTCCCATCAGTCGCCCCATAAATTAGTAGATAACATCCTTAAAGGATGTTTTTTTTATTTAGTTAAATAGTGAAAGATTTACTTTTATATCACCTATTTTCTTATTTTTTATATACTAAATAGTATAGGAGGGATAGAAGATGGAAAAAGGTGAGATAATTTCTATCAATTCCTGCGCTTTAGATGTAACTGTTGAAGAATTTAATAAAAAGGACTTGGAAGAAGCAGGAGTATTGATTGACTATGATTCGGATAATGAGATTGAAATAAATTCTAATAAGCGTAATAAGAAAAGACCATCTTATCAATCAAGTTGGTCTAGATGGATTTTTTTAGGTATTTTAATGGTTCTTTTAGTTATAGTGATGTTTGCAGGTCATGTTTTGATTGAACAACAAGAAAAATCGTTTTTTTCAAATTCTGCAACGACTGAGATTGTTTATTTAATAGAAAATGAGTATATTTAGTTCAAGTAAAAGGAGTATATTGTAGATATACTCCTTTTACTTTTGTCTAAAAATTTTAATAATAGCAATTACAATCACCCAGATTTCAAGTTGGCCAAACATCATCCCAATTATCTCAGTCCATAAGATGACGGTGGAGTTGTGGCAGAAGTAATACCGATAGATAGTCCATTGGTTTTAAGTGCTGATGAAAATTCAAATAATGAGGATTGAAGTGGATAACCCTATACTAAAAAAATGAAGGTACCTATCAGTAAGAGAATTAGATAGGCGAAAGCATAGGTAGAAGCTTCAATAATGAAAGATGATTCTAAAAATATTTTTCCTTCCGGTTTGAGGAGTGTGTCTTCCTTAATAAAAAATTCTGATTTAAATTTCATTTTTAGATTCTAGATACATTGTTTACATAAAAGTAAGATACGATAGAGTTTTATATCACCGGATGTTGAACCTGCTCCCCCGCTCATAATCATGAGAATTATCATTAAGAAAAGCGCAAATGGAGTCCAGTCGTTAAAGGATACGGTTGCATAGCTAGTTGTTGAAATGGCTGAAATAATTTGAAAGAGTGAGTTTCTAAAAGTTTCATTTAATGTTGGATATACGGTTGTTAAGAGAGAGAATATCATGATAGGAGTGGAAATTCCGATTAATATAAACATGAATTTTATTTCACTTAATGCAAAAAAATGCTTAAATTTTTCTCTTTAATAAAGTCTAGTGATTGATTTAACTTTTAATTATAAAAAAATGTTATATTACGACAAAAAACATCAAACAATCCCAGAATTCTACGAGAGAAATGAGGAAGAAACATGGAAATTTCATGATATAATAAAGGTAGAAAAATATCAGGTTTAGGTGTATTTTGAAGAAAAGTGGAGGGAAGACTGTGGAGAAAAAGGTGAGACAGTTATTCGAGTATTTATTGGCTCTTCGAAATTTAAGTTATGAGCCGATTCGACACATACAGAAATACGAGAAATATTGGTTTTTGGATGATTTAGAAGAAGGATTTGGACTATATTTGGATGGTAAAGGAGACGATGAACAGTCAGTCATTGAAATTCACCAACAATCTTTTAATGCTGATTATCCTCCTTTAAATGAATTAGTTTTTCAGGTTGTCACATTACTTGATTTTGATTATACGAAAGAGAGTAGTGTGAGTTGTTCTGATTTAGAGTTATTGCAAATTCTAAAGGAAGAGCTTGAAAAATTACGCGATAAAGTTGAAAGTGAGATAGATGAAGAATTTGATTTAACGCCATGGCAAGTCTTTTTACTTTCACATTCTTCTTCATTTATCTTTAAAGAAGAATGTCTAGAGAAAATGGATGATGTTTTATCGAGAATTGAATTAATTACATCTCAGTATAAATTATGGTTAGGGTTATGGACGCAATGGGCGGTGATACAAAAGCGTAAGCGTCAAGTTCAAAAAATGTATGATTATTTTTTCAAGTTGATGCAGGTTTTTAAATCAGAGGAAAAATCCCTCGAGTTAATGCTTGGAATTGGGATGCTCACTTATCCAAGTAAGTCACAAATTTATCATCCTCTTTTAACAACGAAGTTAGAATTAGAGTTTGATGCTGAAAAAGGAATTGCCAAATTAATTCCCGGGGGGAAGGGGTATCAGCTAGAACTTGAGATGCTATCGGGGATTGAACTGCCAAATCATACTGAAATTATGAAGTTGAAGGATTTTGTAGCGGATCAATCGATTAATCCATTTGTCGTAGAAGAATTTGAGCCTTATTTACGCCAGTTTATTCATTATATCCATCCAAATGGTCAATATGTTGAGAAATTTATGTCAGAAGAGGGCGTAAAATATCCTGTTGTAGCTCCACGTAATGTGCTATTTGTACGAGCTAAATCGGATGTTTTATTAAAAGAGGATTTAAAGTTAACGCTTGATTATATAGATGAAGGTGGAAAGATTCCTAAAACGATTCAATCGATCATCGGGGTAGAGGGATTAAATTTAAGTGATGAGGATGTTTTAAGTTGGAAGGGTGTAGGGGAGAACTTATTATTTCCACTTCCAGCGAATGAAGAGCAAAAAGATATTGCAAGACGCCTTGAAAATAATATTGCCATTACCGTACAGGGACCTCCAGGAACGGGGAAAAGCCATACGATCGTCAATTTAATTTCTCATTTGCTGTCACATGGGAAGCGAATTTTAGTGACGAGTGAAAAAGATAAAGCATTACGTGTTCTGATGGATAAATTACCTGAAGAAATTCAGCCGCTTTGTGTTTCATTACTTGGTGGGGATCGCCAGTCACTTAATCAGATTGAGCAATCGATTCGTGGTATTTCTGAAGGATTAGCAATATATGATAGCCAGATTTTGGAAAAAGAAATTCAGGTTTTAAGTCGTCAGTTAGATATGATTCGTCGCCAAATGAATATGACGAGAAATAATATTATAAGATTCAGAGAGCTAGATTCAAAAGGATATCCATGGAAGGAGAAAATGTCTCAGCCTTATGAAATGGCACAGTTGCTTTTTGAAAAATCAGCTCAGTATCATTGGGTTAAAGATTTAATTGAAATGAATGCAACGTGTCCCTTAAGTGATGAGCAGTTTGTGACATTGTGGGAGTTAAAGTGTCATTTACCTAGAATGCATAAGGAGATTATTCATTCTCATTTTCCAAATTTAAGTCGTGTGTTAAGTATTGAAGAATACCGCCATTTGTTAAAAGAGGAGCAAGGTTATTTAACTCGTCTTGAGGAATTGAAAGTTTTTGATGATTTATATGAGTTTGATGAAAATCGTGTGTTTTTAGAAAATGTGCATCAACAATTAGTGCAACTCGTGTCAAAGCTTGATAAAGTACAAGATCCACTTGAACAACATATTTTAAAAGAGTGTTTATTAACAGATGATCGATATTCGGTTTGGCAGACGGTGTATGAGCATCTTAAACAGATTATGGTTAAGATAAATGAACATGAGTTAAAAATTGTAAATGATGAAGTTCGATGCGAGTTTTTTGATCATCCAAAATACGAGCAGTTTTTGATGACCATTTCAGAGAAACTTCACGCTAATAAACCCATTCGAGGTTTATATTTAACGTTTAATCCCGACTTAAAAGCTTTTTATGAAAAAACGCGTGTAAACGGGCACAAGATTGAAACATTGCATGATTTAGATTGTGTGAGATTGTATAAAGAGAAGATTGAGCTTTTACAACAGTTTGCGGCGGTTTGGAATAAGAATTTAGCGGTGAATGGTGGAGCTTTGATTGAGAGTAATCAGCTTTTGAAGTTGTTCGAGCATCATCAAAAGTTAAAACAATTAGAAAATACGTTAGAGTGTGTGGAGCGTATTCAAGCATTGAATGAGTATATTACCGCCTCAACAAAGACGTTTAAAAAGATTGAGTATGAGAATTTATCACAGCTAAGTCATTTAGCTTATTCGATTGAGTTGACACAAGTTAAAATGCGCTTAAAGGGATGGCGAGACGTTTATCAAGTATTGTTATCACAATATAAAACGAATTTGATGAATGATCATATGCATCCGCTTTGTTCAAAATTATATGAGTCCTTAGTTGAAAAGAATCATGAACGTTTTAGTGAATTGCTAGTTGAAATTAAATCTTTAATTCAAATTAAGGAACAGTATCAAGAATTTTATCAGTTATTAAATACTTTAAAAGTTAGTATGCCATTGTTTGCAAATGAGATATTAGGAACAGTTGGGTTAGTTGAATCAATTCCGGGAAGCTTACAAGAAATTTTTGAGTTTGGAAAGCTTCAAACGTTTTTAAATCAGCTTGATGAGTGGAAAATTGGCGAGCTCGAAATGAAACTATCTCTGCTTGAAAAAGAAGAGGTTTCAATTATTAAGCAGTTAATTTTTAAAATGACGTGGAAAAATCAATTAGAACGTGTGACGCCAGAAGAGGATCGAGCGCTTCAAACATGGATGCAAAAAATGAATCGCATTGGTAAAGGAACGGGACGTCATGCCTCTAAATATCGTCGTGAAGCACGTACTGAGATGGAAAAGTGTCAGTCGGCGATTCCAGTTTGGATTATGCCAGTAAAAGAAGCTATTGAGAATTTTACGATTAATCCAGATTTATTTGATGTGGTAATTATCGATGAGAGTAGTCAATGTAATCTGTTAAGTTTACCTATTTTTATGCGAGCTAAAAAGGCAGTTATCGTCGGGGATGATCAACAAATTAGTCCGATGATGCCGGGAATTAGTGAAACACAAGTCAAAGATTTAGCTCAGCGTTATTTATATAATATTGAAGGAGGAAGTTCATACGATTTACAAACATCACTTTACGATGTGGCGTGTCGTGTTTTTTCAAGTAAAGGTAAATTAATGTTAAAAGAACACTTTAGATGTGTGCCTGAAATCATTGGTTTTTCAAATGCATTAAGTTACCATAACGAGATGATTCCATTAAAGTTACCACTGACTTCTGAGCAATTTAATCCACCAGTTTGTGCTATTTATATTGAAAATGCAACGCGTAATGAGCGAAAAGTCAATCATGAAGAAGCGATTCGTATTGTTTCTGATATAAAGGAAATGATTCAAAATCCTGCCTATTTTCATAAGAGTATTGGCGTTATTTCGTTACTTGGCGCAGAGCAAGCTAAATATATTTCTTCATTATTACTTGATGCTGTTGGTGAGAAAGTGATGATCGAGCGACAAATTATTTGTGGGGACGCTTATTCTTTCCAGGGAGATGAACGTGATATTATGTGTTTATCATTAGTTATTGCTCCGAATATGCGTTATAACACGTTGAATAAAAAACAATATACTCAACGATTTAATGTAGCTGCCTCACGAGCAAAATGCGAAATGAGATTATATCACTCTGTCACACTAGAAGAGTTAATGCCTGAAGATATTCGTTATCAATTATTAAGTTATTGTCAAAATCCTAAACCGATGTTTGTCTCAACAAGTGGGACATGTGAAACGTTGTTTGAAGTTGATGTGATGAAAGCTATTTTGTCACATGGTTATGAAGTGACTCCAAAAGTTCGCGTAGGAAAGTATCAAATTGACTTAGTTGTTGAGGGGGTACGTTCAAGGTTGGCTATTGAGTGTGATGGTGATACGTTCTATGGCAGTGAGAAAATTGAGCAAGATATGGAACGTCAGCGCGTACTAGAACGTGCAGGTTGGTGTTTCTTAAGAATTCGTGGAAGTGTCTTTTACCGTGATCCAGAGAAAGCGTTAAAAGTATTATGGGATAAATTAGAGCAATTAGATATTAAACCTAAAAACTAGAATTGAATTAAACCTTGATAAAGCTTTTGAAAATTTTATCAAGGTTTTTATTTTTAAGTAAATATTTGAGTATATTTAAATTAAAGTAGGTCATAATATATTTGTTAGTTATTCGGCAAAAAAACTAATAAAAATTGTTGACAGGATTCGACAGGCGTGATATTATATATGAGTAAGTTGTTAACGGAATGGCCCGTTGGTGAAGCGGTTTAACACACATGCCTTTCACGCATGCATACACGGGTTCGAATCCCGTACGGGTCACCATTTAAAATTAGATAGAAATATCTGCATGGAGGATTAGCTCAGCTGGGAGAGCATCTGCCTTACAAGCAGAGGGTCGGCGGTTCGAGCCCGTCATCCTCCACCATAATTAAATAAAAAAGATGCCGAAATAGCTCAATTGGTAGAGCAACTGACTTGTAATCAGTAGGTTGCGGGTTCAAGTCCTGCTTTCGGCACCATCTGGTGGGGTAGCGAAGTGGCTAAACGCGGCGGACTGTAAATCCGCTCTCTCCGAGTTCGGCGGTTCGAATCCGTCCCCCACCACCACTTTGAAAATGGGCTATAGCCAAGCGGTAAGGCAACGGACTTTGACTCCGTCATGCGCTGGTTCGAATCCAGCTAGCCCAGCCATTAAAAGTCCTGCTAGCTCAGTTGGTAGAGCATCTGACTTTTAATCAGAGGGTCAGAGGTTCGAGTCCTCTGCAGGACACCATTTATAGATGCGGGTGTGGCGGAATTGGCAGACGCGCTAGATTTAGGCTCTAGTACCTTTGGTGTGCAGGTTCAACTCCTGTCACCCGCACCATATTAATGATTAAAATGATAATTGGTTATCATTTTTTTTGTTTAGAAAATTAAATACTATAGCATATAAAAAAAGACTAGTTTTATTAAGAACTAGTCTTTTTTTATTCTTTTTTAAATAGTGCTGTCGGTTAAAGTATAATCTATTTACAGTGAATGACTTTAAGTGAAATCCTGAGACTCATAAAAGCTATAAATGGATTAACTGTTGAGTGTAGGATAGACTTTATGATGGTGCATAATTTTGACTCTGGTATTTTTTTTGAGTTTTCAAAGTAATACCATATTATATTTTATAAAAAATGTAATAGTTCTTTTCAACAAGAGAGACTTTTAAGACGAATATGGATTGATAAGATATACTTTCTTTAAATATAAAGCTAGTGAGCCTATTTAATTTAAACTCTTTTAAATAATCTTTATTTTTAATATTTAAAAATTTTCTATTACAATATGAATAAAATATCAAAATTTATTCTTTCAATATGGTTTTAATCAATAACATTGTAATAGGATAGGAGAGTTAATCTAACTATGTTAATATATGGAAAACACATTGTGGTGGAGAGAATGAGCAATGGATTCTAGATAAATATTTTATGTTTATTATTTCTAGTAGTTTGAATAATAAGGTTATTAGGAAAAGACATCGTTATGATGTCTTTTTTATATCAACTAAATTTCTTATTACTGAAAATCAGGAATAAATAAAATTATCCTGAAACTTAATACAGATACGATAACCCCTAATATCTTGGGCTGATATATAAATATGATTTTAAAAAATTATTATTATTTTAATCATTATATTTGACTTTTTAAATTGCTTAATATATAATAACAATATCAGTAATTATTACTATAATGAATTTGGAGGGATTACAATGTCATTAATCAATACTCAAGTAGTAGATTTTAAAGTTCAAGCTTATCACAATGGTGAATTCAAAGAAGTAACTAACGAAACAATTAAAGGACAATGGTCTGTATTCTTCTTCTATCCAGCAGATTTCACTTTCGTTTGTCCAACTGAATTAGGAGATTTAGCAGATAACTATTCTAAATTCCAAGAAATGGGATGTGAAGTATATTCTGTATCTACAGATACTCACTTCGTTCATAAAGCATGGGCTGATGCTTCTGAAACAATTGCAAAAATCAAATATCCAATGTTAGCAGATCCAACTGGAACTTTAGCTCGTGGATTTGGTGTTATGATTGAAGAAGAAGGTTTAGCTTTACGTGGAACATTCATCGTTAACCCAGAAGGTCAAATTAAAGCTTATGAAATTCATGATTTAGGAATTGGACGTAATGCTGAAGAATTAGTACGTAAAGTACAAGCAGCTCAATTCGTTGCTGAGCACGGAGATCAAGTATGTCCAGCTAAATGGCAACCAGGAGCTGAAACTTTAACTCCAAGCTTAGACTTAGTAGGAAAACTTTAATAGATAAAAAAGAGAGCATTCGCTCTCTTTTTTTATAAATTTTTGAATTGGGTATTATAGAGTTCAGCATAATATCCTTGTTTATTTAATAGCTCTTCATGTGTTCCTCTTTCTGAGATTCCATTTTTTGAAAGGACTAAGATTTCATCTGCTTCTTTTATAGTGCTTAAACGATGGGCTATTATAATGCTTGTTCGACCTTTTGTTAAATCTTCCAATGCCTCTTGAATTAACATCTCTGTGATATTGTCTAATGCTGATGTCGCTTCATCTAAAATGAGTATTGCAGGATTTTTAAGAAATACTCGTGCAATTGCGATCCTTTGTTTTTGCCCGCCAGAAAGCTTTACTCCACGTTCTCCAACAATAGTATCATATCCATTTTCTAGTGACATGATAAAGTCATGAATACGAGCTTTTTTGGCAGCTATAATTATTTCTTCCTCTGTTGCCTGTGGATTTCCATATAAAATATTATCACGGATATTGCCATAGAAAATATATACTTCTTGCTGAACGTGTCCAATATTTTTTCTTAAAGAGCTTAATTCATAATCTTTTATATTAATATCATCTATTAATATTTCTCCAGATGTTACATCATAAAATCTTGGAATTAGTAGAGAGATAGTTGATTTCCCAACACCTGATTCTCCAACTAAAGCTATTTTTTTACCAGATTCAATATTAATATTAAAATCTGTTAACACATGTTCTTCATTTGCTTCATATTTAAAGTTTACATGGTTAAAAATAATATTTCCCTTCGGATTATTTAAATAAATAGCATTTTCTTTTGACTTAATTTTGGGTTCTAATTGAATAATTTCGTAGAATCTTTCAAATCCTGCCCATCCTGTTTGGAATTGTTGCATAAAATTAATTAAGCGTTGAATTGGTTTAATTAAGAAATTTATGTATAGGAGAAACGCAGTAAAATCTCCAAATGTTAATGTATTATTATAAACGAGGATTCCTCCAATAATTAATAATATGAGATTCAAAATATCTATTAAAAAGGTATTTCCGCTTGAGAAGATTGACATTTGGAATAGTGCATTTTTCCATGAGTTAGCATAGTTTAAATTATTTTCAGTAAATTTATTGTACTCGTAATCTTCATTTGCAAATGATTTTGTTAAACGGATTCCCCCAATACTACTTTCAATTTGTGCATTGATTTCTCCTTGTGTTTTTCGTGTAGCTCTAAATCCTTGCATCATTGCATTCCGTCTCCACATTGAGAAGATGATAATTAAAATGATGATAGGAAATATCGATAAGGTAAATACAGCATTAATATTAAATAATATAATAAAACTTCCTATAATCATGATCAGAGATATAAAGATATCTTCTGGTCCATGATGTGCTAACTCTGTAATATCTCTTAAATCTCCTACTAATCGGGATATAATAACACCGGTTTTATTTTCATCATAATAACTGAAATTCAAGGATTGAAATTTTTTGAATAAATCTTGTCTCATATCAAATTCCATTTTACATCCCATAATATGCCCCCAATAGTTGACGATGTGTGAACATATTAAACGAATAATAAATAATATTAATAAAGTAAGACTTACTATAACCATAGATTGAATTTTTCCATTTGGAATATAATCATCCATAAATATCCCTGTAAAATAAGGATAAACTAAGTCGATACCTGCCATAAGTAGCGCGGCTATCATATCTAGAATAAATAATCCTAAATGATTCCTATAGTAAGAAATAAATTTTTTAAACATTTTTTCACTCCCTTATATGTGATTGTTCTAGTTTATCAAAAAAAAACAACATTTACAAATTATTCCTTTTAGTTATACATTTGTTATATATCAATATATTTATAACTGGTTATTTTGAAAGAGTAATACACATATTTTCCTCTTCTTTAGAATGACAAGTAAATAATAAAATTGTTATAATGTTATGTGAATAAGTATTTTTTTACAGATATTAATGACTTGGAGGGTAAGTGGATGAAAAGGTTAGATGTATATATTATAATTGCTGTTTTAATTATTAGTGGTGGACTATTCGCTATGTTTAGTTTACAGCCCCAGGTAGATCAAGAAGTGGTTATTTCTTTAAAAGGATCAGAATATGCACGAGTTCCTATTGATGGTAAGGAACATATTTATGAAATTGAAACAGAGCTAGGTTATAATAAGATAATTGTTAATGCTGAAGGTGTTCATATTGAAGAAGCTGATTGTCCAGATCATGAATGTATTTTATTTGGAACTTTAAGTAAAACAGGACAAAGTATTATTTGTGCACCACATTATCTAGTTATTGAAATAGTAGGAAATGTAGATAGTGGAATTGACGGAGTAGCAATCTAGGATAAGGTGGCGAGATATTTTGGAAAATGCAATGATTAAATTAAGTAATGTAACATTTGGTTATGAAGAGAATCAAACTGTATTAAAAAATTATAATTTATTAATTAATAAAGGTGAATTTGTAACAATTCTTGGTCATAATGGTTCTGGAAAGTCGACTTTATCGAAATTACTCGTTGGGTTAGTTAAAGCTAATGAGGGTGAAATCTATGTGGATAATCAATTGTTAGATGAAGAATCAGTTTATGATATTCGTCAAAAAATAGGGATTGTTTTTCAAAATCCAGACAATCAATTCGTAGGAAGTACTGTACGTGATGATATTGCATTTGGATTAGAGAATAAATGTGTTGAATATGATGAAATGCATCGCCTTGTGAATGAATATGCTGAAAAAGTTGGAATGAAAAACTTTTTAGACCGTGAACCGCATCGCTTAAGTGGAGGAGAAAAACAACGTGTTGCAATTGCGGGTGTTTTAGCTCTTGGAGCTAATGTTATTATTTTAGACGAAGCAACTGCAATGCTTGATCCACAAGGTCGTCAAAATATGATGAGTTTAGTTCGTGAATTGGCTGAAGATCATAATAAGACGATCATTATGATTACGCATCATTTAGATGAAGCTGTGTTTAGTGACCGTATTGTTGTGATGAATGATGGAGAAATTATTTTAGAGGGAAGACCAAAAGAAGTGTTTGCAAAGAAAGAGTTATTAGAATCTGTACAATTAGATGTTCCTTTTGCTGTTAAAGCTTCTTATGATTTGAAAGATAAAGGTATTATTGAGGATATTTGTACGAGCGATGAGGAGTTGATGAATAAGTTATGGGCATTAAGTTTGAAAAAGTAAGTCATGTTTATAATTTAAATACGCCAATGGAACAGCGAGCAATTTATGATATTAATATTGATATTCAAGATAATAAGTTTGTCTCAATCATTGGACATACTGGTTCTGGAAAATCAACGCTTATCCAACATATGAATGGTTTGTTAAAACCATCAAGTGGTGTGATTACTGTCGGAAAACAAACGATTAAATCGGATGAGAAAAACAAAAATTTAAAAGCGATTCGTCAGCATGTTGGCTTAGTATTTCAGTTTCCTGAGTATCAGTTATTTGAAGAAACTGTTGAAAAAGATATTATGTTCGGTCCAATGAACTATGGAGTTTCTGAAGAGGAAGCTCGTCAAAGGGCGAAAGAGGTTGCTAAGATTGTTGGGTTGGACGATAGTATTTTGGAGCAGTCTCCTTTTCATTTGAGTGGAGGACAGATGCGCCGTGTTGCGATAGCTGGAATTTTAGCGATGAATCCTGATATTTTGGTCCTTGATGAGCCCACTGCTGGACTTGACCCTCAAGGACAACATGAGATGATGCAGATTTTTAATGATTTGCATCAGAAGTATGGTAAGACTATTGTGTTAGTTACTCATGATATGAATCTGGTATGTGAGTATGCAGAGCATGTTATTGTGATGCATCGTGGTGAGATGAAGTTACAAGGGTCACCAAAAGAGGTGTTTAAAGAGGTTGAGTTACTTGGAGAGTGCGGGATTACTTTACCGTTAGCGGCGCAGAATTATTATAATTTTGCTTCAAAGCTCGGATTATCTGTTGAGGATTTACCTCTAACAACAGAGGAGTTTGTTTTAAAAATTGAAGATTTAGTAGAGAGGGGCTAGTTTGTGAACGGAATTATTATCGGACAGTATTTACCGGGTCAGTCATTTTGGCACCGACTGGATCCTCGTTCAAAGATTATTGCAACATCTTTATTTGTGATTTCAAGTTTTTTAATTGAGCAATGGTTTTTTATTGGACTTTTAGTTGTGGTTGAGTTAATTGCGATGAAGTTGACGAAGATCCCTTTGGATTATTTTTTTAGAAGTCTGAAGCCAATTTGGTTCTTTGTGATTTTGACGTTTTTCTTACAGGTTCTATTTAATAAGCAAGGAAATTTACTTTTTAGTCTGGGGCCTATCGGCATTTATGATGAAGGGCTTAATCTTGGTTTCTTTATGAGTATCCGACTTATTATTGTTGTGCTTATTTCTACTTTGTTGACACTTACGACTAAACCATCTGATTTGACGTTGGCGCTTGAGTCTTTATTCAAGCCATTTAAGAAGGTGGGGTTGCCGGTATCGGAGTTGGCGTTGATGATTTCGATTGCGCTTCGATTTATTCCAACATTATTCGAGGAGACGCAGAAGATTTTAAAGGCGCAGGCTTCTCGTGGTGTAGATATTAAGGAAGGTAAGTTCAAGGATAAGGTCATGCAGTTGATTTCTTTATTGGTGCCATTGTTTATTTTGTCGTTTAAACGCGCGGATGAGTTGGCGAATGCGATGGAGGTTCGTGGTTATGTTCCAGGACGTCCTAAGACGAGTATTAATCGTTTGTGCTGGCATGTGGCAGATACGGGATTAATTGTTGTTTGTTTAGTTATTTTTGTTGGTGCAATTGTGTTCTAAAGGTGGGTCATTATGAAAAGAATTAAATGTACGGTTGCTTATGATGGTACTTTGTTTAATGGGTATCAACGTCAACCGGGTCAAAGAACGGTACAGGGTGAAATTGAGGCAGCTTTAGAGAAGATTAGTAAGCAACCGGTTACGATTCATAGTTCGGGACGCACGGATACGGGTGTGCATGCATACGGTCAAGTTTTCCATTTTGATAGTGTGGTGAATATGGATGGTAGTCGATATGTTCGGGCATTGAATTCGATCTTACCTGAAGATATTTATATTATTGATAGTCAGGAGGTTCATCCTGAGTTTCATTCTCGTTATCATGGAAAGGTTAAGGAGTATCGTTATCGATTGTCTTTAAATGAGTATAATCCAATGAAGCGTAATTATGTTTATTATCACCGCTTTTCACTTGATGTGGAAAAGATGAGAGAGGCAATGACGTATTTGCTTGGGACTCATAATTTTACGTCATTCTGTGGTAATTTAGATGATATTGATAAGGTGAGAACGATTTACCAGGCAGATCTCATTGATGAGGATGGCGAGTTAACGTTTATTTTCGTTGGGAATGGATTTTTACGTTATATGATTCGTATTATGGTCGGTACGTTGATTCAAATCGGAGAAGGTAAGAAAAAACCCGAAGATATTAAGACAATTATCGAGGCCAAAAATCGAAAATTGGCAGGTCATACTGCTAAGCCGCAAGGGTTGTATCTGCAACGAGTTGATTATCCAGAAGAGATGTTGAAACCTTTGACGGATTATGTAGATAATGAAAAATAATTGTAAAAATAAGGTGTTCATAACCTAGGTGAGGAAAAAAATGAAAGGTTAATTATAATGAGAATGTTTGTTTATCAAACAGTTTATGTTATAATTTAAATAGATAGGGTGATATAAGGGAAGCAACGAGTTATTTGTTGAATTATACAGGAGGCAAATATGGCACTAAAATTCATAAATAAATTATTTAGTCGACAGGAGCAGTCGACGCAAAGCATGATTCAACCTAATGACGCTTTAAATCTTGATGACCTTTCAAAATATACACAGGTTATTGCAACTAAAGAAACATTAGGATATAAAGGATTAAGACGTGCGTTTGATGAGAAGTTACCAGTTGAATTAACGGTAACGGATGAAAATGGTGATAGCTTTGTTGTATCAGGAACGATTTCTCATTATGATGAGCATTATGAGCAATTATTAGTTATCACGGATTCAACTTTAAAGCGTGTTGTATTTAATCAAATTACTGATGTTAAAATCAATGGATAATTTTTAGATATTAGAAAAGAAGTAGGATGTTGGGTCCTACTTCTTTTTTTATTCGTAGAGTTCGAGTTCTAGATTTTTGATGTTTTGGTACATGAGAGAGAAGTAGTCGTCTCCGTTGTTTATTTGGTCGTAGGTGAGTGTTGCAAGATTGTAGAGCGTAGCAGTTTTTAGGTGGAGTTCGCTTTGGAGTTGTTTGGCTTTATAGTTTGTTATGTTTTCTTCAAAGTATAGGTAGGAGAGGTTTAGGTCTGATACGAGTCGTTGTACAGTTTCTAATTCTTGTTGTGGGAGTGGGCTTTCATACATATCGGTGATTGGAATTTGAATGAGTCCATATCCAGCCCATGTTGAGTAGGCAGCATGTGTAACGAGGAAGTAATGATTCGGAGCAGTGCTCAGGGATAGAAAGGCGTTGTTGAGGTCGAGAAGTTTTTCTTTTAGTTCTTCGAAGTTCTTGTCAAAGGTTGGTTTGTACTCTGGAAGTAGTTTGATAAGTTCGTCACGGATGATTTCACACATCATGATGGCGTAGCTAGGATGTAGCCATAGATGATTATAAGGACTTTCGTACATGATGGTGATGTCATTGGTTTGGCTACGACTGTCTGGAAGGTGATAGTCTGAAATAATGGTGTTTAGATTGTCATCTTTTCGAGCGGGTGATTCTGTTGTTGAGAGAGTGCCACTGATGAGGGTTTGGGCTTCCCCAATTTCAGGAGCTGTTTGTTGTTTTATGAGGCTGATGATTTCAATGTAATTTAAGTTCTTTTCTTGGAATTGTAATGAAATGTCCCCGATATATGGTTCAAGTGTGTCATCGATATAGAGGAATAGTTGTGAGGATAGGATTTGGTTGGTAACGTTGTCGTTTAGCTGGTAGTTGTGGATATCACTTTCAGGGGTTAAGATTGAGTTGACGTTGACGTATTGTCCGCCTATTTTTTCGGTGAAGTAGGTAAGTGGGTAGACGGTTGTTAGGATGTTGAGTTGTTTTTGGGTGTGGTTTTCTGTACTTGGTTTTTGATTGCCACAGGAAACAAGTAGGAAACAGGTGAGAAATAGTAGTATGTTTTTTTTCATCATGATAACTCCTTTGGTGTCTGATGTTTTTATTTTTTACGTTAAACGGGGAATAATTCCATCTATCAAAAAGTTTTTATTTATGAGATAATGGGATTTGAAATTTATTTAGCTAAAGGAGTTATGATGATGAGCGGATTCTTTATTACATTAGAAGGCGGAGAAGGGGCCGGAAAGACAACTATTGCAAATGAATTAATCCAAAAGTTATCAGAGCTTGGGATTGAGACTCTGTATACACGTGAACCTGGTGGGATTAAAATTGCGGAACAAATTCGTGAGGTTATTTTAGATCGTGAGAATACAGAGATGGATAGTCGTACTGAGGCTTTACTTTACGCTGCTGCGCGTCGTCAACATTTAGTTGAAAAGGTTAAACCGGCTATGGATGCAGGAAAGATTGTGTTATGTGATCGCTTTGTAGATAGTTCGATTGTATATCAAGGTTATGCTCGTGGAATTGGGATGGATGAAGTACGCGAGATTAATCAGTTTGCGATTGAAGGGTTTATGCCCGATATGACGATTTTTTTTGATATTAAGCCAGAGGATGGACTAGCGCGTATTGCTGCTAATAGTGGTCGTGAGGTTAATCGTTTGGATTTAGAAGGGCTTGAGTTTCATCAGTTAGTGTATGAAGGGTATAAAATTCAAGCTAATTTGTTTAGTGAACGTATTGTAACGGTTGATGCAACGCAATCAATCCAAGCGGTGACAAATGAAATTTGTCAGTTAATTTTAGAGAAGTTAGGTAAATAATAAAGGATTGATGAAAGGTGGTGATGGATGTGAAAGGTTGGGAGACAATTAAGGATCGCCAGCAAGAGGTGGTGCGCTTTTTAATCAATAGTTATCAAAAAAATAGACTGGTGCATGCGTACATTTTAGAGGGACCTAAAGGTGTTGGAAAGTTGTTTGTTGCGAAGAATTTTGCTAAAATGTTATTATGCGAGTCGGATGATAGGATTTGTGGTACGTGCCGTCATTGTCAGATGATTGAGTCTGATGGGCATGTGAATGTTTATATGATTCGACCGGATGGAAATAGTATTAAGAAAGAGCAGATTCAAGAGCTTCAGTCGGAGTTTTCAAAGATGGCAGCGGAGGATTGTGCAAAGGTTTATATTATTGAGGATGCTGATAAGATGTCTGTGAGTGCGGCAAATAGTTTGCTTAAGTTTTTAGAGGAGCCGAAGGCGAATACTTATGCGATTATGTTGACGCAGAACAAGCAGAAGTTGCTTCCGACGATTCGTTCACGGTCTGTCATTCTTTCATTTAAGTCTTTATCGAATGAATCTTTAATACAGCAATATGTTGAAGCGGGAGTGTCGCAACATGCTCCGATTATTTCGGCTTTGACTCAAAATATAGATGAAGGTATCGAGTTAGCAGAGTCAGCGCATTTTAATTCGTTGATTGAGCTTGTTTTGAAAATTGAGGATTGTTTCGTAAAGACGAATTTTGATCCCTCAATTGTGCTAGCTAGGCATCAAGATTTAGTTAAAGAGAAGGATGCTCAGTTTTTATTTTTGAAGCTTTATATGATTTATTATGAGGATGTCTTGAAATTAAAGGTGGGTAAGACAAAGGATTTGCGTTATCGTATGTATACGGCGCCACTTTCGAGTAGTGAAGAAGCTAATTCGCTTGCAATTTGTTTGAAGAAGCTACGAGCCTTGATGGATGCAGAAAAGCATTTGATGGCTAACGCAAATGTGTTGCTTTGTTTTGATCAACTATTTTTAGAAATGAAGGGAGGATTTATTGATGCAATATGAAGTAGTAGGGGTACAGTTTAAGCAAGTTGGAAAAAAATATTTCTTTGATCCAAACGGTTTTGAGTTAAAGAAAGGTGATTATGTTTTAGTTGAGACGATTCGTGGAATGGAGTTTGGTACGGTTGTGATCGGTCCTAAGTTTGTGAATGAAGAGGATGTTTTTTTACCGTTAAAACCTGTTATGCGAATTGCAACGGACGAGGATATTGAAAAGCATCGTAAAAATAAGGCTGATGAAGTTGAGGCTTTAGCTAGTTGTGAGCAGTTAATTATTAAGAATAAATTAGATATGCAACTTTTAGGTTGTGAGTATACGTTTGATCGTACGAAGTTAATTTTCTATTTTACAGCTGAGGGACGAGTTGACTTTAGACAGTTAGTTAAGGATTTAGCTTATACGTTCCGTTTACGCATTGAGTTACGCCAAATTGGGGTTCGTGATGCTGCCAAGATGATTGGTGGTCTTGGACCTTGTGGGCGTGTGTTATGTTGTACCTCATTCCTTGGGGAGTTTGCAACGGTAACGATCAAGATGGCAAAGAATCAGCAGTTATCATTAAATCCATCTAAGATTTCAGGGATTTGTGGTAAATTATTATGCTGTTTAAAATATGAAAATGAAACATATGTTGAATTAATGCAACGATTACCTGACGTTGGAAATCGTGTGTTAACCGAATTCGGAGAAGGACGCGTTCGTTCAATCAACATGATTTCAGAAACATTACTCGTTGATTACAAAGATACAACACGTAAACACGAAGCATCTGAAATCATCAAAATTCTAGATCGAAAAGTCAAAAAAGAAGAAATCCCATTCGACCCAGAACTAAAAGAACTGATGGACTAGGATGTTGAGTCAAGCGGTTAATGATCCTCAAAAATGCAAGTACCAGCGACTTAGTTTCTCAAAGAGAAATGGTCGGTGTGTCCGATTTTTGAAGGTCATTGCTTGACGAAACTCGACTGGACTAAAGAAAAAGCTGAACCGGACGGTTAATCTCGCGTAAAAGTGAACCATCACCCGAATCATCGCTTTTTGATGATGAAGAGTGAGGGGAACTTTATAGTGAGATTGTTCGGTAAAGCTAGATTGGACTAAAAAGCTGAACCGGACGGTTAATCTCGCGTAACTCTAAAGGATAACTTTTTACTAAGCTTCGTTATATTCAGCTAGTAAGCGTAAAAGTTCCCTAGAGATTGGTGAAGATCATCTAATTCTCAATTGGTAGATTGTTTCCTGATGCGGTAAATAGAGATTTTTAGTTTGGCGTTAATTTTTATAAATTGTGGATAATATTTGGATATTGTTTTTTTATAATCTTATGATGTAATTTTTAGGACTCGCTTGGTGTTCATGTTAGGTGGCATTTAGCGAGTTTAAGTTTGTAGGTGGTGAATTTCATGCAGAAATTTTTAAAGGAGAACGAGGTTTTAAATGATTTATTAGGTTATGATGGATTGAAGATTATTCAAAATCCAGAGATGTTTAATTTTTCACTTGATTCAACGTTGCTTGGTGATTATCCGACGATTAATAAGGGTGTAAAGTCGATTGTGGATTTATGTACGGGTAATGCGCCGGTTCCGTTATTTTTATCGCTTCGTTCTAAGGCACATATTACAGGTGTTGAGATTCAGGATATGTCTTATGATTTGGCGACTCGTAATGTGGCGGTGAATGGTCTTGAGGATCGTATTACGATTGTGAAGGGTGATTTAAAAGGAATTCATGAGCAGCTTGGAAAGTATGCTCATGATGTGGTCACTTGTAATCCTCCTTATTTTAAGGTAAATCCAGATAGTAATTTGAATAAGAATGATTATTTAACCATTGCACGTCATGAGGTTTTAGCGACACTTGATGATGTGGTGAAGGAAGCTTCATTATTATTAAAGCATGGTGGACGTTTTGCAATGGTTCATCGCCCAGATCGTTTAGTCGATATTATTGAAACGTTTAGAAAGTATAAGATTGAGCCTAAGCGTATGCGATTAGTTTATCCACGTATTAATCGTGAGGCAAATGTGTTATTAATTGAAGGAATCAAGGGTGGTAATCCTGGAAATCTACGTATTGATCAACCGTTGTTTGTTTATGAGAATGAAACAAGTTTAAATTATAGCCAAGAAATTTTAGATTTATTTATGTTAGGAAAAAAGGAATAGAGTCCTTAGGTTAGACGGCTTACTCTGTTGAGTAAGATCGTTGCTTTCCTTTGGTTGGAAATTCATTTTAAACCATTAAAAGCTATCCACAGGATAGCTTTTTTGTATTTTTACATAAAAAATGGATAAACTATGGTTATCATGGGTAATGTAGGTGATTGAAGTTGAAGAAGTCGCTTGTTATGATTGGATTAATTGTCTTAACAATGATTGTTTATTTGGCTGGATTTTATTATTCGATACAGTTTGATAGTGTAGTAGCAGCAACTTGGGGACTAGTTTATATGATTCTATCGGTGGCTTCAGTCTTAACGTGGCTCGTTATTTTTATTTATTCGGATTCTAAAAATAAGTTGCCATGGTTATTTATTATCGCCTTGTTTCCGGTTATCGGGATTATTTTGTATTTAATGCTTGGACATAATTTTCGTGAGACATTTCGGTATCGTCGTAGATTGAAGGAATTAGGCCCAGACTATGTTGTCCCATCGAGTGATTATGAGACGTCGGATATTAAGACGGAAATGAGTAAATTGTCACAGATGCTCGTTCGTTTAAATACAATGACATGTCGAAGTGATGTTTCATTTAGAACGAAGACGCGAATTTTAACAAATGGAGATCAAAAATTCCCTGTTTTAATTGATGCAATTAAAAATGCGCAGGAATTTATTTTTATTGAGTATTACATTTTTAATAGTGATGATATTGGGATGGAAGTTATTAATGCGTTAAAAGAACGAGCACAGGCAGGGGTTGACGTTAAATTATTATTTGATCCTCTTGGAACCTCTCGAAAGATGAAGCACTCTGTTTTAAGGGAGATGAGAGAAGCGGGAATTGTTGTGGCTGAATTTGACCCAGTTTTAGTTCCATTTTTAACGAATAAGGTTAACCATAGAAATCATCGAAAAATTGTTGTAGTGGATGGTCGACTTGCGATTACAGGTGGAATTAATGTTGGAGATGAGTATATTCATCGTTCTAAGAAATTTGGATTTTGGCGGGATACATCTATTTTGGTAGAGGGAGAGGCGGTTCGTGATTTTGCTGTTTTATTTTCGGGTGATTGGTTTTTTGCAACGGGTGAACGTCTAACGAATGATCTTTATTATAAAAAGGTGACAGAGGTTGAAGATGGAGGAGTTCAAGTTATTGACTCAGGACCTCAGTCAACACTTGCTGCGATTAAACAAGCTTTTTTTAGGATGATTATGGGAGCTGAAAAAAGTGTTTATATTATTACCCCGTATTTGATTCCTGATTTTGATGTCATAACGGCACTAAAAAATGCAGCTTTGGCAGGAATTGATGTTCGCATTATTGTCCCAGGTCGTGCAGATCGAAAGTTTGTATACTATGCGACGCAATCGTATTTTGAACCATTGCTTGAAGTTGGAGTTCGAATTTTTACTTATGATGGTGTTTTTTGTCATTCTAAGGTCATTGTAGTAGATGAGGAAGTAGCCTCTGTTGGAACAACGAATATGGATATCAGAAGTTTTTATTTGAATTTTGAAGTAAACGTAATGCTTTATCATACGGAATCGATTCAGAGTATACTGAATGATTTTAATATTGATTTGTCTAGAAGCACAGAGGTTATTTATTCACAGTGGATAAAACGATCTGCTTTTAAGCGCGCTCTGGAATCATTAGCTCAATTATTTTCGTCTATTATGTAGCAAAATTCGACATAACTCTTTATAATTAAGAGAATAATATTAGTAAAAAGAGTGGAGATGGTCGTATGATTGCGAATACTCATCGACTAGTTGGAGAATTTTTATATCAGGAACTTCCAAAAGAGTTACAAAAATGTGTATGTCGACGAAAATTTGTATTTGGTAATGTTAAACCTGATTTAAAGAAAAAGTATCGTCAGTTTAGTCATTATTATCGGGATAATGTGACGGTTATTTTTAAGTGGCTTGATATTATGATTGAAAAAGATTATGAGATAGAAGAGTTTTCAGAAAAGTTAGGTATTTTAATTCACTTTTTCTGTGACTATACGTGTATTTATCATGCGAATGATTATTTGCACGCATCACATTCAATTAGACAGCATATTCAATATGAAGGAAAGTTACATTTGTATGCATCACGCCAGTTAAAAGATTTCAGTAAAATGGCCATTATTCCATTTCAAAATCAGCAGGAGATTTATGATTATGTAGCGAATCTGACATTTGAGTTAAATCAAGAGCCTGCGGTGATTAGTGTAGAAAAAGATTTTGAGAATATGATGACGTTATCGATGTCGGTGTTGTTATATATTTTAAATCATAAATATCGAGGTAATTAGTGTTAAACGCGTTAATATCTAAGGGAAAAATCTGCTATAATAGATAAGTCTCTAAGTGTTTAGTGAGATGAATTTTTTATAGAGATAATCTAATTAATGTGTTTAGCACTTTTTCCTTAGATAATTAAAAAGAGATATTGGTTATAGAGAGATATCAATGAATTGAAAGAATTTTTTTACGGGATGATAGGAGCTTCTATCCCCAATAGTTCAGGAGCCTATTCTTAAAAATAATAACTGAATTAAAAAAGCAAAAAATTCTCTATTTCCACATAGAATAAATTTAGTAGAGCACATGGCGTGTGATATAGATGGAGTGAAGATTATGCAGATTCAAAAAAGTTTTAAACAAGACCTTGCTTCTTTATATTTGGTGGCAACACCAATCGGTAATTTAGGGGATATGACGCCTCGTGGAATTGAGGTTTTGAAATCAGTGGATATGATTGCAGCTGAGGATACGCGTCATACAAAGAAATTGTGCCATGTTTATGAGATTGAGACACCGTTAACGAGTTATCATGAACATAATAAGGGAACAAAAGGTGACTATATCATAGAGCTATTAAGTGAGGGTAAAAATGTTGCGCTTGTAAGTGATGCAGGATTACCTTGCATTTCAGATCCGGGTTATGAGATTGTGGCAGAGGCGATTAAAGCTGGGTTTGCGGTGATTCCAGTTCCAGGTGCAAATGCGGCGTTAAGTGCATTGATTGCATCAGGATTAGTTCCACAGCCATTTTTATTTTATGGATTTTTAAATCGTGTGAAGTCGAAGAAGAAAAAAGAGTTAGAAGAGTTAAAGTATCAACCCTTTACAACGATTTATTATGAGTCACCTCATCGTATTAAGGAGACGTTACAAGCGATGCAAGAGGTTTTAGGAAATCGTCGTATTGTGATTGCACGTGAGTTAACAAAGCAGTATGAAGAGTTTGTTCGCGGAACGGTTGAAGAATGTTTGAATATTGTCGATGATTTACGCGGTGAGATGGTTGTGATTGTTGAAGGATCAACTGAAACGAAGGAAGAAACGTTATGGTGGCAGGAACTTGAAGTTGTTGATCATGTTGAACATTATGTTTCTGAAGGGTTCAGTACAAATGAGAGTATTAAGCGTGTAGCGAAGGAACGTGGTTTGGCGAAAAACGAAGTTTATCGTGCGTATCATGTTAATTAATGAGTAGGTTGAAAACAAGCTAAGAGGTGAGATGTATGTCATTTTATCGTGACACATGGGCAGAGGTTGATTTAGATGCAATTGTTTATAACGTACAACAAATTAAAAAGTTGCATCCAAATAAAAAGATTTTTGCGGTTGTTAAAGCAAATGGCTATGGTCATGGCGATGTTGAGGTTTCTAGGGTTGCACTTTTAGCGGGGGTTACGAATTTAGCGGTTAGTGGACTTGATGAAGCATTAGGTCTTCGAAAAGCTGGGATTGAAGCGCCTATTTTAGTTTTAGGAATGACTCGCTTAAAAGATGTTAGTATTGCAGCGCAGTATAATATTGCCCTAACAGCTCACGATGAGTGTTGGATTTCAAAGTTAGTTGAGTTACCATTAGAAACGCCTGTAAAAGTCCATTTGAAAATCGATAGTGGAATGCATCGATTAGGATTAACAACAAAAGAAAAAGTAAAAGAAACATTTGAATTATTAAAAGCAGCACCAAATGTTGAGCTTGAGGGAGTCTTTACTCATATGGCGACAGCGGATTGTGATGCGGATTATTTAGAATATCAGATTAAAACCTTTGAATCTTTAATCGAAGATTTAGATTTAAGTTCTATTAAATATGTTCATATTGAAAATACAGCGACGTTATTACAACGAGAATTTGAATTTGATCACGCCATTCGTTTAGGACTTGGTCTTTATGGTATTAATCCAGATGCGACGTTTATTCCACTTGAATTTGATTTAAAACCAGCCCTAAAGCTATATTCTAAAATTACTCAGGTTAAACGTATCAACAAGGGAGACAAAGTTGGATATGGGGCAACTTATACAGCGGAGAATGACGAGTGGATTGGAGTTGTTCCAATCGGCTATGCCGATGGCTGGATTCGTGCTCATCAAGGCCGAAATGTTATTGTTGAAGGGAAGGAATGTGAAATCATCGGACGTGTTTGCATGGATCAGCTCATGATTCGCCTTCCACACGAAGTTGAGATGGGAACAATGGTAACCTTAATCGGAGATGGAATGCCAGTTGAACGTGTAGCAGATGAAATTGGAACCATTAGTTATGAAATTTTATGTATGTTAAGCGACCGTGTTCCCCGTGTTTATAAACAGGATCGAAAAATTATTACGGTTCGAAAAATGAGATTTGATCATGAATAATTAGATAAATAAAAAAGCTAATCTATGATTAGCTTTTTTTTATCGTTAATGAAGAGATGCCTGAACTGAAGAGCCTAAGAAGATATTTATTACTGAGGGTGGAGATGATATTTGATTAATATCTTAACAATTCTTCCACTTTTTGATGGAATATATTTGGAGTTTTTTTATAATGTACAGTTAAATGCTCAAGATATTGAAGTTTTAGCTCTTGTAGTAATTCTTTTGGTTGAAATTTATTGGCGTGATCTAATAAATAAATTATCTTATCTTCTTCATTCAACTTAAAAAATAAATTTAAAGTATGCTTATACCAATCTTTTACCATGGAATACTCGACCTTATCTGAATTAAAGTCTCTTGCTTCATGGCAATATTTTATTGCTATTTTATAATCCTGTAAATGATAATAATTTATGCTAATTAATAGTAAATGTGCAATTTCTTCAGCAGTATCTGTCGCATAATGGCGTGCTTTTTTTAAAACGGATATTGATTCTTGGTATTCCTTTTGACTCATTAAATGCAATCCAATACCAAAATAGGCATACCCAAAATAAGGTTCATAATTTAATTCTGAGATAACAGATTGGAAACAATGAATAGATTTTTGGTGTTCTTTAAATTCGTAAAAGATAAGACCCTCTAGTATTTTAGCTCCAGCTAACGGTTGTGGATTTTTACAGGAATTTAAAATGTTATCAATATATGGAATGCAATTATTCAAATCCCCTGATTTATAGTACATTTCCGCAAGCATAATTTGTAATGTATAATAGGTTTCTGAATCATTCTCACTTGTATATTTTAACGCTAAAAGAAAATAGATAACTGCTTGTTTATATTCTGATTGATATTTCATAATTTCACCAATTTTTATATAAGTTTGAAGGGGTGAAATATTACTTCGAATAGCAGTTTCGATACAATTCAAGTAGAATTGATGTGCTTTTTTATGATCAGATATTTTGGAATAATGAGTTGCAAGTTTGTCGTAGATACCATAAATTTGACTGTGAAGATTATATTTTTCGAGTTCGTTAATACAGTATTGATAATTAGAAATTAATTTATTGATACTTTCAAAGTTCGTATTTAGCCAATTTATTGCTTGTTCCTCTAAGGTCATTGAAAATTGTTCTTTTGTATAGAGATTTATGATTTCCCCGTTAGTTATTTTGAAGATGGCATCATAGATAGACGATATCATTTCTCGAGAGGGTGAGCGTTTTTCAGACTCAATCATGCTAATATAATGTTGATGTATTCCATATTTAGAAAAATTATACTGTTTGATAAAAAAATGGTTACGGATATGTTTTAATTTAGTCGAAATTTTTACGTAAACAAAAGGCTGCATGAATTATTTTTCTCCTTAAACAATCTAATTTATAATATTATTTGCTACTATGTTGATAATAAATGTTAAAGAATAAAAATATCTATTTTACTTTAGATAGAAGATATAGGGAATTTAAAAAACTAGTCAAGGGAGAGACTAGTTTTTTTGTGTTATGTGATTAGAAAGAAAACTATTAAGTTTACTTAATAGGCTTTTTTTAATTTTTAGAAAGATATCTTAATTATGACACGTATTTTTGAGGACGACAACCTATCACAATTATTCTCGAAAAGAGTGATATATTGTCGTAAAATGAAAAAACATGTAAAATTTTTAGAGGTTAATTGTATAAAAATATTTGTGCTAACAAAGTAAACTCTAAAATTGATATTATTGGAGGTTAACATGAATTCCATAAAGATAGATTATGACTATAGGTTCCTAGATTTCTCTGATGATAAAAATAAATCATTATGTATGATTTGCTTTAAAGGTGGATCTAAGTCAATATTTTGGACACAAAAAAGTTAAGTTTTTAAGCCACTTGTCGAGCAAGTTGCTCACATTCTTCAGGTGTTAAATAATTAATCGATCCATGCATTCGTTTTCGATTGTACCAGCCCTCTATATATTGAAACAAAGCGATTCTAGCCTGTTCAAATGTAACATATGTTGTTTGATACACTTCTTCTTTCTTTAGAGTGGCATGGAAAGATTCGATACAAGCATTATCGTAAGGACATCCTTTACGACTAAAAGATTGGATGATGTTAAAGTCTAAAGTTAAGTCTTTAAACTCTTGGCTGGTATACTGCGATCCTAAATCAGTATGGAGAATAATCTCACCTTTAGGTTTTTGAGAAAAATAAGCATTCTTTAAAGCTTTGACGATAATATCCGTTGTCATTTGTTTAGAAAAGTGATAACCAATAATTTTTTTAGAATGTAAATCCATGACTGATGCTAGGTAGCACCAACCTTCTTCTTGAACGTGAATATAAGTAATATCCGATACCCATTTTTGGTTAATTGAGTTGGTCGAAAAATCCTGTTCTAGAATGTTTTCACGTTCTAAAACAAGTTCTTTAGATTGCTTATAAGGGGTATATTTCTTTTGAATAATAGAAGCTAAGCCTGCTGATTTCATTAATCGTTGGACACGCTTTAAGCTAACAGATAATCCTTCTTTAATCAACTGACGGTGTATCTTAATAGCACCATATCGACGCTTACTTTCAAAATAAATTTCCTTAATACGTTTAATGTCCTCTAGGGTAATCTCTGTATCATCTATTGAAGCAATTGGAGAAATCTGTTTAATCCATTTGTAAATTGTTACTTCTGAAACACCATATTCACGACTTAGATCTTTAACTGAACGCCCAGTTTTATAAAGTTCAACAATCATTGATTTAAATTCAGAATTATATTTTTTCATATCGACACATCCTTTAATTATTAAGTCTATTGTAACGACTTAACTTAAATGTGTCCATATGACTATACTAGCACCAAGGAGTATATTTAAATGATATTCATCCTGTGTATAAGATAAATTTAGGGGAATTAATTGTTTTAGAGATTAAAAAAAAATTGAGAAATTATTTTACACATGAACTAGTATTGCGAGGCTTTATATTAGAAGAGAGTGAATTGAAAATTTTCCTGGATTTATTTTGTTTTAACAGCGTGAAGTATATGATGTGTACCTTTTGTAATAATCTAGAAGAGATGGGGATTTCATGTAATTCTTTAGTTGAGAATGAAAATTATTGTTATAATCATAAGAACTATTGCTATAAAACAAATGAATGTTATTTTAATCAGATAGTTTGTGGGATTCAACAACTAAGAGAGGAATTATTATCATCACAATATAAATCATTTTTTTTGGTCTATCAACCTAAGCTAGATGTGAAAACTGAAAAAGTTCATTCAGTTGAAGTTTTAACTCGCTGGCAACATCAAGATTATGGTGTAATAAGTCCTATCGACTTTTTAAAGATTATTAAACAAATGGGCAATCAGTACGAATTTGATTTATTTATCATTAAAAAATCTTGCAAGGAAATTAAAGATTTATTGGGTTATATTGATAATTTCTCGGTTAATGTTTCAATCAGCACTTTAAACCAAGTTAATTTCTCTAATGCTATTGAGAATATTTTAGAAGAAGCGGGAATTAGACCAACATATTTAACAGTAGAGATTTTAGAGGATGAAAATATTAGTGATTATAAAAATGTTGCCTTAAATTTGAATAATTTGATTCAAAAAGGAATTCGGATTTCTTTAGATGATTTTGGTAGTGGGTATTCTTCCTATTATCGTTTATTAGAATTAAATGTTTCAGAACTCAAAATTCCAAAGGAATTTTTTCAAGAGAATTTTGAGTTTACTTCGAAGAATGAAAAGATTTTATTTGGAATTATTAATATGTGTAAAGAAATGGGCATTCAAACAGTGGCTGAAGGAATTGAAAGTATTAGTGATGCACAGTATGTTAAAAAATTAGGAGTGGATTACATACAAGGATATTACTATTCAAAACCGTTAAAAAAAGAAAGCTTTATCAATTATTTAACTAATCAAAGTTAATTTATATCAATCAGTAATTAGGATTGATTAGAGTACAATTAACCGATTCTTTTATGAGATTTATTGTAGTTATAGGAGGAGTTATCTAAATGAGAATGATAATATCTCTAAGTATTGCCTTAGTTTTAACTCTATCTCCTTTTCTTGAATTAGGAACAGTTATGGTCAATGCAAAATCGTTAAGAAATGCTCAACTTAGCTTACAAACGACAGCTGAAGATAATCAAGTTTCAAATCAAGAGGATAAGACGGCAAGCTTAGAAGAGAGTAAAGAGGAAAACTCTGATTCAACTGATGGAGTTTCAGACGAGAGTTTAAATCAGGAAACGGAGGAACCATTAGATGAAGTTATAGAGTTTCCTGAAGAAGAACAGTTAGATCAAGAGGCAGAGATGCCAAAAGAAGAAAATTCAGATGAGAGTGGATTAGGTGCCACAACATCAACAGATGAGGGCTCAGACACGACGGAAGAGGATGTAATCATTGGTGATGGCACGACAGAAGAGGATATCAATGATGTGAATAATCAACCAGAGAGTCAGCTAGAGGTAGAGACTGAAATTTCTAATCAAACAACAGTATTTGAAACAAAAAATAATAAGGTTGCAACAGGAACTTTGGAGTTTGATATTTATTTTCCAACCCCTCTTTCCCAGATTAAAGGCATAAATTTAACTCTAAAAAAAGATGGACATGAGATTGGAAAATTAAGTTTAGAACAATTAAGTGGAACAATTGGACAATCTGACTATACGATTGAAAAAATGAATTCTAAACGTGAACTCTTAGAAGATGGAGATGTTTATTTCTTACATATTAGCATTCATGATTTAGAAATTGGAATGTATGAAGCAGAACTAACTGGTGGGGGATATCAAGCAACGGTAATTCCAAATATTAGTTTAGATAAATATTCAAAACGTGTGAAGTTTTCGGTATCTCATTCGAATGTGAATCAAGAGGCACGAGTAAATGAGGAGTATCCTAAGGCGTTCTTAGCCGGCGATGTGAATCAAGATGGTCAAATTTCAATTGATGATTATGAATTAGTTATCGAACATTTGGGGACAAATGATGAAAAGTACGACTTAAATCGTGATGGAATTGTAGATATTACTGATTTGTCATATACATATGGAAATATTGGTTTAACTGCTCAGGCTACTAATATTGAAAATACAAACATCATTGTTAATTTAAATGACATTAAAGTAGAATCAACAAATACTAATATCGGTGAGAATCAAGATATTTCAGATTTATTCCTTAATGAGTCAACAACTGTTCATTTATCAAAAATAGATAATGAGGCTCCGTCTGAGGAATCTCCACTAAGCATTGATATGAACTTTGGTACAGAATCTGAAAGCCAAGCTGTGTTAATGGAGCAAGTGGTCATTAAAGTGCCAGCGAATCAGACTTTTAATAATGATGAAGTTGGAATTCCTGAAAAAGGATTTGTTAGTTACATTGATGATTTAGGAAAAGAGTATACTGTTCCTTTTGATAATACAGTCACTCGTTCGGCTTCTGGAGATATTGTGATTGATTTAGGGTCACAAGTAGCGGTAAAGAAGATTTCAATTAATGTAACTGGAAACCGTGGAAATAAAGTGATTTCTCAAATTGCTAAAGTTGAGTTTTTAAATAATGTATATAAAGAACTTCCAGCCCCAGACATGAATATTCCAACGATTAAAACGGTTGAAACATCAACGAATCTTCATGATGAGCGAATCACTTTAACTTGGGACCCAGAACCAAATGTAACGAGTTATGAAGTGACTTACGAACAGTTAGATGAGACGACAGGAGCTGTGAAGAAGATAAAGAAACTTCAAACGAATGAGCCTGAAATTAATATTTTAGATAAAGATATTAGACCGTATAGTTTATATCGTGTAAAAGTTCAATCATTGAATGGTGATTGGGAAAGTGGTTATGCAACGGCAGAAACTAATCCGACAGCTTTTGATAAGAAACCTGATAATGTTGATCAAGATTATAATCCAATTGAGGATTATTATAATGGAAATATTGGAAGTGTTACAGAAATCCAAGTTATCCCGATTCAATCACCAGATGTTCCAATTAACTTAGTGACAACACCTGGATTTAAATCTTTCTCTGTAACATGGGAAAAACATATTCAAGCTCGTGATTTTGATATTTATTATCGAAAAGTCGGAGCTGAAAATAAAAAATGGATTAAAGCAAATCAGAATAATTTAGAAGTTAATGAGACAGATTCAGCAGTTACTAATCCAGATAAAAACTATTTAGTTCGTGCTGGAAGTTATACTATTAATGGATTAGAAGATAATGCAACATATGAGGTACGTGTATCGGCTACTAACCATTTAGGAACTAGTAAGATGTCAGATATTTATTTAGCAAGTACTGAAAATGTTACTCCACCAGTTATGACTGAATATAAGTTAATTAATCGTCCAACAACTAAAAATGAAATTGGAACGGAACATATTATCAACGTCATAAATAAAAATGATTCAAAAGAAGAAGGTGGATGGGGACCGGATTCAGCTTTAACATATGATTCAAAATATGCATTAGTTGATGGTAATTTCGGAACATCATGGAAAGTTCAAGACTGGGATACAGGGGCTGTTTATGGAGCAAATCGAGGATCAATCATTGAGTTTGATGATACATACACGATTGGTTCAATTTCATTTGCTCAGTCACTGGAACAAGGATATAAACATTCAGTTAAAGAGGTAAAAATAACTTATTGGACAGCTGATGATCAGCAAGTAGTGAAATCTTTACAGTATCCAACGAATAAAGTATCAAATACTCATAATGTTTATACAGTAACTTTAGATGAACCAATTCAGGCGAAAAAGATTAAAGTGGATATCGCAGGATATGGTGGGTCAGTTCAAAGTATTTCAGAGTTACGTCTCTATGAATATGATTCATTAGAAAATGATGTGAAAAATTTATTCACAGATACATTACGTATTAAATTAAAAGAGACCGTAACAAATGATATGATTCAAACATTAGTCGAGCGTGCCAATACGGTAGATCCTATTAGTAAAGAGTATCACCCAAATCGTGAGACTATTTTGAAAGAATTACAATTAGCTCAAGATTTATTTGAGGATCAAAATCTTTCGGAAAAGATTGTCACATTAGATGCCTCACTTCGAGATAATGGTGCTGCAATTGGTATTAGTAATGCGTGGCAATCATTAGGAGCTGTTGCACGTCCATCAATAGATGATAATAGTCAACAAAAAACAATCTCTGTGTACATGGGGTCAAGTGATGCTAATACACAAGTTGAGATTGTTTTCTTACAAGCCTATGGACAGCCTGGAAAATATATTAGTAAATCAACAGTCATTAAGCCAGGACGTACTGAAATTACAATTCCAGAAATTTTTACTACTGATGTTGAAAAAGGTGGAGCCGTCATGGCGAAAGTGAAATCAGGTTCAACAGATGCAACGATTCAAATCCGTTTAAGTAATGTTGAAAATATTCCGCATTTAAACGTTAATAACTTAATCAATGACAACACGAAAGAAACTGAAATTAAAAGTTTAATCGAAAACTATATAACTGAACTAGAAACTTACGTTCAGAATTTACCTTCAAAATATCCATCGGAGGTATCGGATTTAGATAAATTAAATAATGTTTATTTATATGATGCTCAAACATCTGTCTTAAATTGGACAGATATTGAAGGTCAACGTTTCACATTGTCAGTTCCTGCAACAGAAATTCTAAAAGGAATTCAATCAGGAAATTTAACACGTGAACAGCAAGTTAATCGTGTGTATGATGCCTTATTAGCTTGGGAACAAGAATTATTAGTGACTTATGCCAAGAAAGGTGTTTTCGAATCAGTACAAGACTTTAATGGAAATAGTGAAATTGATTCAGATGATACGGAATATTACAATAAACATAAAGCTCCAACAACACGTTTAAATGTTAAATATCAGCGTATGATTATGGGAGCAGCAGCGTATGCCTCATCACATCACGTTGGAATTGGATATGGAACAGTAGCAGGATTAATTCAAGGGATTCCATATAAAATCGATGAAAGTGGAGAAGTGACGAATAAAGAGACAGCTAAGTTATATGGCGCTTTAATGGGGCATGAAATTGGCCATGTAGTTGATACTACAAACCGTATTTATCCGGAAACAAGTAATAACTTACTAGCAGATTTAACAGATTCGATGTTAGATGAGGATGCACCAAAAGTAAGTGGGGCCTTAACAGAACTTTATAAAAAGGTAACTTCGAATACAGCTGGTTTATCAACAAATCGTTCGGTTGTTCTTGGAATGCTTTGGCAACCACACTTAGCTTATGATAATGAATCAACATATAAAATGTTATTAACAAACTTTGATGCTGATTTAGAGAATGATTCATATTTTGCTAAGTTAAATCGTGCTTACCGTGAGATGACAGCTGAAGAGAAGGCAAATGGGGACCGTGATCAATGGTTAATTCGTCTATCTTCAAAAGTTGTGGGGAAAAACCTAGCATCTTTCTATGGGGCACATGGAATTATTGCTAATGAAACGACATTAGCATATGTAAGCCAATTCGAAGAAGAAATACGCCCGATTCAATATATCAATGATGAGGCACGTCGTCGTCGTTTAGCAGGAACAGCGACTATGCCAGAAGAAACAAAGTTAGTTGCTACATTTGCTGATGGAATCAAAGATCATTCTTACGTTAATTCGAAAGTTGTTCCATTTGAGTTATCTGTCACAATTGGTAACGAGTATATTTTAGGGTATGAAATCATTCGTAATGGAGAACCAGCAGGGTTTGTTTTACGTGATGAAAAGAATGATGTGACTCACTATGAAGATGTGATTTCAAATGGAAATAATCGCACCTATACATATGAAGTTATTGCGTATGATTACAATTTAAATCCAACGAATAAAGTATCATTAGGAACAATTAAAGTTCGCCATGATGGAGGAATTGCAAGTCAGTCGTTAAATATTACCTCAAGTACAGTAGACGTCATTGATGAAAATAACGACTTCCATGCAGCAATTCCGAATTTTGGATTAGCCAATATGTTAGATGGTGACTTATCAACAGTTTATGAAGGTCGTAAATTGACAAATGATGAATATAATGCAATGGATCCTCATAACGATCAATTAAAACCGAATGTTACGTCTTACGTTCAATTAGACTTACAATCAGTTAAATCAGTGATTGGATTGAAATATACCGCACCATTAACTGAAGGTTGGTTAAAATCATCAATTGGTGAGCATGCAATCAAACGTTATCAAATTGATGTAAGTGTCGATGGAACAAGCTGGATAACAGTTAATCAAGGAACATTTAAGCTCGATGCAAATAATCCAACGGAAATGATCTATTTCGGTAAATCAGGAGTTGAATCAGGAAGTCAGTTAAATACATATCAAGTCCGTTATGTTCGCTTATATGCACTTGGAGCACAAAATATCTCAGTAGCTGAGCTTGAGTTAGTTGAACCTCCAGGAGATAATATTGAGATTGGTGTATCAGCAGATAATCAAAACTATGAAAATGGAATTGGAATTTTATCAGAAGATTATATTTACCAAAAAGATGACGAATCGACAGTAGATATCGATGAAACACAGATGATTCCAAAAGGATCAATTATTATTACAGGTGAATATAGCGGGAATCCAGCATTTAATATTCCACTCGTATTAAATGAAAATGAGCAACATATCGCTGACGAATATAACGGAATTTTATTAGCTGAAATTCCTAGCGATGGAAACTTAGAAGAAATTTCAAAAGGAACATGGATTTATTGGGTAGAACCAAACTTTGTTGATCAATTTAAACAAAATAAATCAATTTTTGCTGAATTATATCGAACAGATACAGCCAATCTTGAAACAGATGGGCAACGTTTAGTAAGTAATACATTTATGATTGATATACCAGAAAAACTTCCAGAAATGTCTTTTATTAAATCAAAAACATCAAATAATCAATTAATTACGAAAATTAACAAAGAGCAGATTACTAACTTATCTCGTTAGTAATGAAGTTGAATGAAGATGGGAATATTATTCTCATCTTCATTGTTTAAGGAGAAAAGTATGAAGAAATTAAACATGAAAAAAACTATGTTTAGTTTATCTGCACTTACTGTAACATTAGCAGGTGTTATTTTCTTTTCTCAATCAGGAAGAGCGACGTCTCCTGTTACGGAAGATAACATGGGCTTAACCATTGATAAACTAGATAAAGATACATTAAAGCTTTCATTATCAAATGTAATTGAAATACCAAAGGCACTACAATTTAGTATTCAGCTTGAGGGGGCTGTTTATTTCAATGAAGAAAGTTTAACGTGGTTAGTGACTAATACAACTGATAGCGAAGTACAAAAAAATATTAAATTAAGTGATGATAAAAAAACATTAGAGTTTTTAATCGTATCTAATACATCTCTAAAAAAATCAGGTGGAACGATTGATATTGGAGAAATTGATATTATTTCTGAGAATAATAAAGCGATTGAATATAAATTAACATCTAAACTTCAACCAGATGGGACAGGTTATAAATATGTTGTAGATGCGACAAATAAACAAGTAAGTGGACCACAATTATATGTAGAAAATGAGGGAATGTTGACATATAACACAGCTCCAAAATTAACTTTAATTGATTCTCCTAAGATAGTCGAAGGAAAGATTATGTTAACTGTTGGGGATTCATTTACAGAAGAAGAAAAAAAATCTTATGTGGTTGCGATTGATGAGGAAGATGAAAATTTAGAGATAACTGTTGAAGGAAAAGTTGATACGAGTATTATTGGATCATATTCTTTAACCTATAAGGTAACAGATTCGTTAAATGAAACCACGACTTTAGTTGTTCCAGTTATTGTTGAAAACCAAGTGGAAGAGGTATTAAATCCTGTTATTAATGGTGTACGCCAACAGGTTGAATTAACAGTTGGTGATTCGTTTGATGTCTTAGAAGGCATTGAAGCAATTGATTACACTGGATATAAGATTGATGTTCAGGTGGGCGGTAATTATACAGAAACTCTTGTGGATGGAATTGCTACAAAATCAGGAGTATTTACTATTCAATATGATGCCGAAGATCGTTGGGGAAATCCAGCAGCAAGCGAAATAACAACTTTAATTGTTTCGGAACAACCAGAAACACCGGAACAACCAGAAACACCGGAACAACCAGAAACACCAGAACAACCAGAAACACCAGAACAACCAGAATACATGATTCCAGAATCTATTGTAGATTTAATTAATATGAATGTTGTTTCGGTAGATAGTGGAAAAGGAACAAAAGATGAGCCACTGATGTTAACAGTATTAGACTTAACTGATGTAGCTAATTTAAAAGCTATGATTGAATCATTTAAGGATTATAATGTGAAGGTAGAACGTCGCCAACAGCGTTCAACGGTGTCTTACGCTATTACATTAACAAATGAAAAAGAGGCACATTATTTAGTTATGACCTTATCAGAAAATCAAAATGAAATGATTAATTATTTAGATTCATTAATTGAAGATACAACGAACCCAGGAACAGGTAATGGTGGATCAGATACAGCGAAACCGGGAACAGATAATGCTGAATTAGATACAACGAACCCAGGAACAGGTAATGATGGATTAGATACGACAAATCCGGAAACAGGATTACAAGTACAATGGCCATTTATGAGTAGTGGAATCATTGTTCTTATTGTAGGAATTTGGTTAGTGTTAAAACGTAAAGCGATTAACAAATAGTTGAAGTACTTAAGCTTTTAACTATAATTATATGATACGGACATAATTAGAAATCCTAGTAGTTTATGCTACTAGGATTTTTAATTAATAATAAAGTTGTGATAAGGTGTTACGAAAAAAATTTATAATGAGAAGAAATTTTTGAATGAATCGTCATAATTTTTACTTTTTTCTAATAAATAGGTAAGTTTTGATTTTGGCGAAATATAATGATGTAAGGGCTATTTTTTTGTATGAGGGGGCGGTTTTTTGGTGGTAAATTGTTCTGTTCGTGCTGTGATAGTGAAGGAAGGAAAGTTGCTTTGTTTAAAGGTTTTGGATGAGCAAGTTTGTTATTATATGTTACCGGGTGGAAAGATAGGTCATGTGGAAGACATGTTTGATTCTATAAAAAGGCATTGTTTTGAAAAGGTGAATGCTAATGTTAAGGTTCATGATTTGTTGTTTGTACGCGACTATTTATCTAATTATGAGGCATGTGAACATACAATTGAACATATTTTTGTTTGCTATCCAGAGGATGAGACTGAAATTCAAAATGGAAGTTACCCAGATTGTAACCAGGTTGATGTAGAATGGATTCCGATTCGAAAGTTTGATCAGTATCAGTTTTGTCCAAGACGTTTACAGGAAGTGATTATTGCTTTTTGTAAAGGTGAGGATGTGGATATTTATTTAGATGAAGTTGGATATTAAAAATCCCTCACAGATTTTATTGTGAGGGATTTTTTTATGCTATTAGGGATAGCCGTTTATAAACTTGTTCAATGTTTTGAATGGTGCTATTAATTTTGTAAGATAGTTCATCTTTGTGGATAATAGCAGTCAGTGTACGTCCATCAAAGTCATACTCTGAGATATCGTATTCATTTTGACGAAGGTCGTAAAGTAATTTGGTGAAAGGTAGATGCCTGATATCTCGTTTATCAAGGTAATAAATATAAGGTTGATTGACTACAATCCGTTCGGTTCGTTTTAGTTGTCTTAATTGATGAATCGTATTAAGACGTCGTTGTGCGATATAGCGGTTCGGATAAAAAAGGATGGCCGCCATATCGCTTGTGATTGGCAGATGTTTTCTGCAGTGTTCGATTAAAGTAATATCCCGTTTTGTTAGTTGTCCTTTCATAAGATCCCCCCTTGGTAAAATGATGATATCATATGACGATGTCGAAGGATGGGTGAATGTACAGTTCGTGTGTATAGTTTAATGTATATTTGAATTTAGACTTAAAAATGTGGATAAATTCCAAGTAAGTCGTGGGTTTTCGAGCTTAATTGTTATAGTTTGTAAAACGGTGGATTTTTTGAATACCTAATTTTTTAGAATTTTCACGTGTATTTTTGAGGATTCTTTTTTTAGTGTCTAAATTTGACTTAGTTATGCTATAATAAAAACATTGAAATTACATAAATGAGTGTAGTTAAATTTGATAAAGAGGTGGATTTTGAGTGTCTAAACCAACATTTTATATTACGACTCCAATTTATTATCCAAGTGGAAAGTTCCACATCGGAACAGCTTATACAACGGTAGCATCTGATGCAATGGCTCGTTATAAACGTAGCCGTGGATTTGATGTTCATTTCTTAACGGGTATGGATGAGCATGGACAAAAAATTCAAGAAAAAGCTCAAGAAGCTGGAAAAGAGCCACAGGCTTATGTAGATGAAATTGCTGATGCAGCCAAAAAGTTATGGGAAATGATGGACATCACAAATGATGATTTCATTCGTACGACTGAAAAACGTCATGAAGAGATGGTTGAGAAAATTTTCGCTAAATTCATGGAAAATGGTGATATTTACAAAGGTCACTATGAAGGTTTATATTGTACACCTTGTGAGTCTTATTATACTGAGACTCAATTAGTGGATGGAAAATGTCCAGACTGTGGTCGTGACGTGAAAGTCGTGAAAGAAGAGTCTTATTTCTTCAACATGAAAAAATATGCGGATCGTTTAATGGAATATTACAATGCTAATCCTGAATTCATTTTACCTGAATCTCGTAAAAATGAGATGGTTAATAACTTTATTAAACCAGGTTTAGAGGACTTATCAGTTTCTCGTACGACGTTTGATTGGGGAGTTAAAGTTCCTGGAGATATTAAGCACGTTATTTATGTATGGGTAGATGCTTTATCTAACTACATCACAGCATTAGGTTACGGATCAGATAATGAAGAATTATTCAATAAATACTGGCCAGCAGATGTTCATGTTGTTGGGAAAGATATCGTTCGTTTCCACACGATTTATTGGCCAATCTTCTTAATGGCTTTAGATTTACCATTGCCTAAAAAAATCTTTGCTCATGGATTTATCATGATGAAAGACGGAAAAATGTCTAAATCTAAAGGAAACGTGGTTTATCCTGAAATGTTAATTGAACGTTATGGACTTGACGCTGTGCGTTACTTCTTATTACGTGAATTACCATTCGGACAAGATGGAGTATTCTCACCAGAATCATTCGTTGAGCGCGTAAACTTCGATTTAGCAAATGATTTAGGAAACTTATTAAACCGTACGGTTTCTATGATTAATAAATACTTCGATGGAGTTATTCCAGCATATGCAGGTCAAGTAACTGAATTTGATCAAACATTAGAAGACTTCATCAAAACAACAGTTGAAAAAGTTGAGAAAAACTTTGAAGATATGCAATTTAGTATTGTTTTATCTGATATTTGGGCGTTAGTTGCTCGTACGAATAAATACATCGACGAAACAGCTCCTTGGGTATTAGCAAAAGATGAAGCAAATAAAGCTGCATTAGAATCGGTAATGTGTCACTTAGCAGAAAGCTTACGTCAGATTGCTATCATGATTGAACCATTTATGCCACGCACAACGCCACAAATTTTCGCTCAATTAGGAATTGAAGGGGCAGCGTCTAAAGAATGGAACAGTTTAAATAATTACAATACATTAGCAGAAGGAACTAAGGTTGTTTCTAAAGGAACACCAATCTTCCCACGCTTGGAGGTTGAAGTAGAAGTGGAATACATCAAAGAACAAATGAAAGGTTCAGTTAAACCAGCTGAAGAACCTAAAAAAGTTGAAGAAAAAGCAGTAGAAGTAGAAGAAATTCCTCAAATCGGAATCGACGACTTCATGAAAGTAGAAATCAAAGTCGGAGAAATCAAAGAGTGTAAACAACACCCTAAAGCAGACCGCTTATTAGTATCTCAAATCGACTTAGGATCAGAAGTACGCCAAATCGTATCAGGAATCGCTGAACACTACCAACCAGAACAACTAGTAGGTAAAAAAGTATTAGTTGTTACAAACTTAAAACCAGTTAAATTACGTGGTGAATTATCACAAGGTATGGTATTAGCAGCATCTAACGATGGAAAATTAACATTACCAACAATCATTGACGAATTACCAAATGGAAGTAAAGTAAAATAAAAAAGTTGCCGAAAGGCAACTTTTTTTATTTGGCTCTGTTTTAGAAAAGTGTTGATATTTCACACAGAATTTGCATAACTCCCTACTAAAATATCCATTATAATATTATCAGAACGTATGTTTGAGGAGTTTGATTTATGCCAAAAGCAGTTATTTTAGCACTTTTAAAGCGAGTATCACCGATTGATTTATCAGAAATCTTAGTTGAAGTTGAAAAAGGAATCTTTAAATCCGATTTATCTAAACTTCAAACTGAGATTCAAGAAACCAGGTATTCATCAGGGCAATATAAATGCCCTTTTTGTCATGGCGACCATATTGTAAAGAATGGTAAAGCAAAAGGAAATCAACGTTATCTCTGTCGTAATTGTAGAAAATCATTTAGCCAACAAACTCAAACGCCAACTGCTTATTCAAAGAAAGAAACAAAAGTATGGATTGATTATATTGAATGCATGATTAAGGGATATAGCTTACGCCGTTGTGCATGGGAATGTAATATTAACCTCGCCACAGCCTTCTTTTGGCGACATAAAATTTTAGATGCTCTTAGTTCATTCATGGGAACAGGAGAAGTTGATGGATTGGTTGAAGCAGACGAATGTTATCTTCGTTATAGCTATAAAGGAAACCATTCTAAAAGTAAACGATTTACAATGCCAAGACCACCCCGTAAACGTGGTGGGGAGTCTGTTGGAAAACGTGGCTTATCAAGTGAACAAGTCTGTATTGGAACGGCATTAGACAGAACAGGCAATATTTTAATTGGTATGATAGGAACAGGACGAGTGAAATATGATAACCTAAAACGCTTCTTTGAGGGGCATATCGCTCCTTATTCTATTTTGTGTACCGATAGTGCGCATGGCTATGGGAAATTAGCTAAACAACTGGACTTAGAGCATAAAGCCATTCCATCCGGAAAACATATGAAAGGTATCTATCACATCCAACATATTAATGCGTTTCATAGTAACTTTAAAGGTTTCTTACAAAAGTTTAGAGGGGTCTCAACTAAGCATTTACATAGTTATTTAATGTGGTTCAAGTGGATTGAGCTTTTTAAAGATGAAAAAGAACTTCTAAAAATCCAGAAAGCTTATGTACAATCACAAGCAAGTTATTCTGTAGTGTCTAACGAAATAATTCGAGGAAGAATAGCTAATTTTATTATGTAAAGACTAACACCTCAGTTTGTTGTAAAAAAATGGAATTTGATATATAATAGAAAATAGGGGGTGATTGGAATGAAGAAGTTACTTATGATTTCAATGTTGTTATCATTAGTTCTTGTCGGTTGTGGGAAACCAACGAATATGACTGATTTGTTAAATTACAAAGGGTCTTATGTTGGTGATAATTCTGCTGTTGGTCATATTATAGAGATTTTGCCAGCCCATGAGCATTTAGACGGTTTTGAATTACAAACAAGTAAAGAACCGTATGAGGTGACGATTAATTACAAACCATTTGACGAGGCTACTGTTGAGTTAGAAGATGGTTCAACGTCAAAAGTTGCATTAAACGAGGTATTACAAGGAAACTCAATGATTATCTTATCTCTCGTTACAAATGCAGAGATTGTAAATTTTAATATCGGAGACCAAGAGACGATAACCTTTGATAGAACTACATTATCTGATAATTATGGCAATGATTTAGAAAGTATTTCAGAAGATGTATCATCTTTACAAAATTTTATAAAAACTTATACCGTTAAATAATAAAAAGCTGTTCAAATATTTGAACAGCTTTTTATTATTAGGCAATGTTTTAAGTAAAGGTTGATATTCATCAAAAACAAAAGAGCTCTTCTACACTTTAGAGGAGCTCCTTTGTTTTGATTAAATTTCTGTCGTTGTGGTATTTTTATTATCTAAAAAACGTTTAATGATAAAAATAATCGTAAAGAAGATAAGCAATCCAAAGCAAAGCTTTGTCGATGCCCATTGAAAATAGTCATAGTATCCGATAACAATCGAAGCGATTGCCAGCATTAGTGTTGAAATCCAAGCTGCTATATTCCACTTTTTATTATCAGATGGAAACCCAATTCCACTTACCAATAAAGAAATCCATATTGGAATTGTGATATACCAAGCGAAACTATCAATTCCTGTAGCTAAAATAAACATTGTCTTCAAAACAAATGGTAACAAGGATACAATAGTTAATCCTTTATAACGATGTTCGGCATTTAAAAAACCTTTTTCTTTTGAATATAATATATTCATAAAATCCCTCCTTCATATTGAAATAGATTCTTTTCATATTATTATACCACTTTTACCAAATAATAACAATATTTCGAGGTGGAGGTATATATACTTATGCAAATAAGGGCTTGCTTAACAAAATATCTTTAATTGAACAAGTTGAATAAGTTGATTGAGCGTGAATATATGCCTTTTGAATTTTCACAACTTCTTTTTCATGCTTAAAAAGTTCAACCCATTTGAACCAATAAAGATAATGATGCAAGTGTTTCGTTGCAACACCTCTAAACTTTCTCATAAAAGTTTTTAAACTACTATGTAACGCATTTACATGTTGAATATGATAAATATCTTTCTTGCGTTTTCCAGATTCAATTTGGATGTGTTCTAAATTAAGTTCATCAGCTATTCGTGAATACCCATGAGCACTATCTGTACATAGCGTAGAATGTGGAGCGATGTGACCTTCAAAGAAACGTTTCAGGGCGTCGTATTTCAATCGTCCTCGTCCAATTAATCCAATCAATAAATTACCATGTCTATCTAAAGCTGTTCCAACAGCTACCTGTTGCTTAGATAACCCTCGTTTTTTATGTGCTTTTTTAGCTTTCTTTTTTTTAGACGTAGAAGGCACTTTTCCATACGTTCTGCCTTTAGTTCTATTTCCTTTTTTACTGAATCGGAAAAAGGTCTCATCAGCTTCTACTAATCCATCAACTTCACCGATATTAACAAACGAAGCTAAGGCATTCATGATTTTATGTCTCCAGAAAAATGATGTTGCGATGTTAATGTTACATATCTCTGCACATTTTCGAATACTGTAACCTGCCATCATACAACCAATATATTCAATCCATACTTTAGCCTCCTTCTTCGAATAGGCAGTAGGTGTAGAGGTTTGATTGCTAAACGGTTTATTACATGAACGACAAAGATAACGTTGGACACCGTTCCGAGTTCCGTTTTTTACGACATGAGTTCCATGACAAACAGGACATTCAAAATGCCCGTTTGAATATCTTGCTTCTTGGACCTTTTTACGAAGTTTAATCAAATCAGATTTAAATTTACTTAACTCGATAGTTGCGATAACCTCATCTAATTCTGATTCATTCAATTTAGGTAAAAGCCTTAAAATAAGTTCCTTTGACATATACTCAACCTCTCAAACAAATGTTCTGTTTACTATTATAATCGACATTTTTGAAATTGGTTATGCAAATTCTGTGGAAAATATCAACCCGTTCTTAAAACATTGCCTTTTATTTTACTTTACAAAGTGGGGCCCCCGGCAGTGAACGAAGTGAACAATCCTCAACTGCTGGGGTGATTTGTGGTTGTAGGCTGAAGAGATATTAAATAAAGTATGGTTAGCGAACTATTTTTTAATAACAATTAATGGGCAATAAAAAGTTATAGAATGAATTTAGATTAAATAAAGGCAAAGTGAGATCGTAGCTATCCTCCACTGGTAGGGAGGGTCCCCAGACTAAGTAGAGAGTCCAAAAGACGAACTCTTAGTTATCCTCAACCACCGGGGTGATAATGAGTTGATATCTGATAAAACATTAAATAAACTTTAGAATGGGAACAATCCGCAACTGCTGGGGAGGGTCCCCAGACTAAGTAGAGAGTCCAAAGGACGAACTCTTAGTTATCCGCAACTGCTGGGGTGATAAGAGGTAATGGACTGAGTATTTATTATGTAAAGTTGCCGAAAGGCAACTTTTTTAGTTTAATGTCTAAGCGATGGCTTCTCTATAGATGATTAATAGGGGAATAACACATTGTGGATGGAAGAAAATCTTAAATAAATATTAAACAGTCATAAGATTTATTCTTACGGTTTTATGTAGGAAAAGAAAAATTAATAGCGTTTTCTAGGAATGATGTGTAAATCTTGTGAATATAGTGAATTATACTTCGATTAGCGAAGGGGAAAATGTTATAATTCCTTGAATTTTGTATTTTTATGGGCTAATGAAGGGGAGTGAGGCTACATTTGTAGCCGTTATTACACTAGTATGAAAGGGGAGGAAACTTATGAAAAAGTTGCGAGTCTTAACTTTTATATTTTGTTGTGCAGTAACACTTGTTGCTTGTTCAGGGGGAGAAGAATCAAGTAGCAATGTGTTACGTGTTGCAAAAGATGTTGAGTTAGCATCAATGGATCAACATATTGCAACCGATGGGTTATCATTTGAGGTGATTGCCGCAACCATCGAAGGGTTATACACATTAGATGCAGCGGGAAGTGCCGTCCCAGCGATTGCGACAGGTTATGATCTGTCAGAAGACGGTTTAACTTATACGTTCCATCTACGTGAAGATGCTGCGTGGGATAATGGAACACCTGTTACAGCGAATGACTTTGTTTATGCTTGGCGCCGACTTGTTGATCCTGCCACAGCTTCTGAATATGCGTTCATCATGGATGTGGCAGCAGTTAAAAATGCGGCAGCGATTAATGCAGGTGAAAAACCATTAGAAGATCTTGGGGTTAAAGCGGTAGATGATTATACATTAGAAGTATCGCTTGAATTACCTGTACCATTTTTCTTACAGCTTATGGCGTTTCCATCATTCTTACCATTAAATGAGGCGTTCGTCACTGAGCAAGGAAGTAATTATGCGCAAAGTCCAGAAAGTTTACTTGCAAACGGACCATTTAAAATGACAGAGTGGATTCAAGGTAATAGTTTTAAAGTTGAGAAAAATGATTCTTACTATGCAAAAGATGACGTTCAACTAGATGGTATTGAGTATAAAATCATGAAAGATGCTCAAACTGCAGCGCTTGAATTTGAATCTGGAAACTTAGATATTGTTCGTTTAACAGGTGAAATTGTGGATCTTTATAAAGATAATGAAGCATTCAATTTAATTCATGAAGGTTACTTATGGTATATGTCTCCAAACCATGAAGTGACTGAATTACAAAATGTGAATTTACGTCGTGCGTTAGCATTAGCGGTGAATAAAGAGCAATTAACCGATACAGTGTTAAATGATGGTTCGACTGTTGCAGATTTTATTGTGCCAGTTAGCTTAGCGACTGGACCAGATGCTAAAGATTTCCGTGAGACTTCTGATACTTATTTAGCTTATGATGCGGCTAAAGCAGGGGAATATTGGGAAGTGGCAAAGGCTGAGCTTGGAATCGATAGCCTAACACTTGAATTATTATTTGAAGATACTGATTCAAGTAAAAAATGTGCAGAGTTTATTCAATCAGAGTTACAAACAAATTTACCTGGATTAACGATTGAGTTAAAATCTCAACCGAAGAAACAACGTCTTGAGTTAATGCGTACAGGAGATTATGAACTTGGATTAACTCGATGGGGACCAGATTATGCAGACCCAACGACTTATTTAGATTTATTTATTACAGGGGTAACGAATAATTATCCGAATTATTCAAGTGAAGCGTATGATACGTTAATGGAACGCATTGATAAAGGGGATTTAGTTTACGATGTGGAAGCACGTTGGGAAGCGATGAAGGAAGCTGAAGCAATATTACTTGGTGAAGATGCAGCTTTAGCACCACTTTATCAACAAGGTAATACCTATTTAATTAATCCAAAATTAAAAGGTGTTGAAACTCACTCAGTAGGGGTTCCATTTATTTATCGAAATGCAAGTATAGAAGATTAAGCAAAAAATATTACAGGGAGATAACTCTCTGTAATATTTTTTACCATTTTGAAGGGGGTCTTAGTACGGAAGTTTTTATGATTAAGAGCGGTTATAGTCTAATTAAAGTTTTTACAGTGTAAAACTTATCTGGACCTATCTATACGGGGGTGATGGGGATGTGGAAATATGTGTTGAAGCGGTTAGCGATTTCGGTGGTTACCATTTTTTTGATTTTGCTATTTTTATTTTTAATGCTTGAATTGATGCCGGGCTCACCTTTTAATGATGAGAAGCTAACAGAGAGCCAACTGGCTTTGCTAAATGCAAAATATGGGCTCGATCAGCCGATTTTTACGCGATTTTTTAATTATTTGAAATTAGTCATTTTAGATGGAGACTTTGGGGTTTCTTATGCAATCCAAAAAGATGTCCCAGTGAGTACGTTAATTAGTGGGCGTGTGATGATTACGATTCGAATTGGACTTCAAGCGATTGTGCTTGGAACTATTATTGGGTTATGTCTTGGATTAGTGGCGGCACTTAAACGAAATACGTGGATAGATTCAACGGCAACCGTTATTTCAGTTATTGGGGTAAGTGTACCGTCTTATGTGTTTGCACTTGGACTTTGCTTTTATCTAGGATATAAATTAAAAATGTTTCCAATCACCTACAACATGAGTAAACCGATGATTTCAAGTATTTTACCGACCATTGCCTTATCGATGTTTGTTATTGCGAACGTGGCGAGGTTTTTACGTTCTGAAATGGTCGATGTCTTGAAATCTGATTATATGTTATTGGTTGAAGCTAAAGGTGTTAAGAAGATGCATCTTGTGTTTAAACATGGGCTTCGAAATGCTTTGATTCCAGTTATTACAGTCGTGGCACCTTTAATGGTGAGTTTAATGACGGGTAGTCTCGTGGTTGAGAAGATTTTTGCGATTCCAGGAATGGGAAGTCTTTTAGTGACTGCGATTCAGGTGAATGATTACAATGTCGTCATTGCACTTTCCTTCATTTACAGTATTTTATTTATTGGTGTGATGCTAGTTGTGGATATTTTATATGGAGTAATTGATCCAAGAATCCGTTTATCGAAAGAAGGTGGTAGTCATGAATCATAATCAAGATTTTTTGCAAAATGATTTTGAACTAGTATTCCAAGATGAGGCGATGAAGACTGACATTGTTTACGAAGGACAGTCGTTTTGGAGAGATGTACTGCATCGATTTAGAAAGAATAAGGGGGCTGTAGTGGGAGCCTGCTTCATTTTATTTTTACTTATTATGGCTATTTTTGCGCCTATGCTTTCATCTCATGCATATGATTCGGTTATGATGGATCATGTGAACTTGCCACCACGTATTCCATTCCTCGAAAAATTAGGAATTTTTGATGGAACACATAATGGTGTGAATGTATATGAACAACGTGGACTTGAAAATGTCTATTATTTTTTCGGAACAGATACGCTTGGACGTGACATCTGGACACGTGTTTGGATTGGAACGCGAGTTTCTTTGTATATTGCAGCGCTTGCTGTTTTGATTGATATGGTGTTTGGGATGACTTATGGAATGATTTCTGGATATGTTGGGGGACGAACTGATATTTATATGCAACGTTTTATTGAAATTTTAAGTGGGATTCCTAACTTAGTTATCGTTACTTTACTAGTTATTATCATGAAACCAGGGATTATGTCGATTACGATTGCTTTGTTGATTACAGGGTGGATTGGCATGAGCCGTGTCGTGAGATCTCAAGTTTTAAGGCTTAAGGAACTCGACTACATTCTTGCCTCTCGAACACTAGGGGTAAAAACGTTTGGAATTATTCGTCAGGATATTTTACCTAATATTTTTGGACAGGTCATCATCATGTCGATGTTCTCGATTCCGAATGCTATTTTTTATGAGTCTTTTTTAGCATTTATCGGTCTTGGGTTACAACCACCAATGGCTTCACTTGGAGTTTTAATTAGTGATGGATTTAAGTCATTACTTGCTTATCCACATATGTTGATGTTTCCTGTCGTAGTCTTAGCTATTTTAATGTTAAGTTTTAATATGTTAGCAGATGGACTTCGAGATGCCTTTGATCCAAAAATGAAAGATATGTAAGGGGGGGTGGATATGAGTGAAAGACGACGAGTGTTATCGATTCGTGATTTAGAGATTTCGTTTGGAACGACAGCTGGTAAGGTAAGTGCTATACGTGGGGTTCGCCTTGATTTATATCAGGGGGAGACGTTAGCGATTGTAGGAGAAAGTGGAAGTGGGAAATCAGTTACGACGAAAGCTATTTTAGGAATTTTGAGTGAGAACGGTCAGGTTGAGAAGGGAAGCATTCTTTTTTCGTACGACCGAGATGGTGAAGTGGTGACGCGTGATTTGACACAACTTACGAGTAAACAGATGCAAAAGCATATTAGAGGAAAGCGAATTGCGATGGTATTTCAAGATCCAATGACTTCTTTAGATCCAACTATGACGATTGGGCATCAGATTATTGAAGGAATGCGAGAACATTATAAGATTTCAAAGGATGAAGCTCGTAAGAAAGCCATTGAATTGTTAGAACTAGTGGGTATTACGGATCCTGAAAAACGTTATAAACAGTATCCACATCAGTTATCTGGTGGAATGCGTCAACGGGTCGTGATTGCAATTGCATTAGCTTGTGAACCGGAGTTGTTAATTTGTGATGAACCGACAACGGCGCTTGATGTTACGATTCAGGCCAAGATTTTGAAGTTATTAAAAGAGATTCAGGAAAAAACGAATGTTGCGATTATTTTTATTACCCATGATTTAGGGGTGGTGGCTAATATCGCTGATTATGTTGCGGTGATGTATGCCGGTAAGATTATTGAAAAGGGATCAGTTGAAGAGATTTTTTATGATCCAAGACATCCTTATACCTGGGGATTGTTGTCATCGATTCCAGATTTAGAATCGGATGATGAGTACTTATACACAATTCCAGGTTCTCCACCAAATTTATTGAATCAAGTTGAGGGTGATGCGTTTGCGCCAAGAAACGCGGTAGCTTTAAATATCGACTATCGATTAGAGCCGCCTATGTATAATGTAGGAGGAAAGCATCGTGTAGCTTCTTGGTTAATGGATGAGCGAGCACCGCACGTTGAGATGCCCGAAGCGTTAAAACGTCGGATTGAGAAGATGAAGCGAGGTGGTCAGTAATGGAACCTTTATTAAAAGTAGAGAATTTATCGCAACATTTTAAAATTAATAAGCATTATACAGTAAAGGCTGTGAATGGGCTTAACTTTGAGATTTATCCTGGGGAAACGTTTGGTTTGGTTGGCGAAAGTGGAAGCGGGAAATCAACGACGGGACGCTCGATTATTCGTTTATATGAACCAACTTCAGGAAAAATTGTTTTTGATGGTGTGGATATCTCAGGAAAGTTAAGCAAAGCGGATGAGAAGCATTTAAGAACGAATATGCAAATGATTTTTCAAGATCCGATGGCGTCTCTTAATCCACGTAAAAAGGTACTTGATTTGATTGCTCAAGGAATTGATGTGCATCATTTATATCAGTCAAAAGAAGAGCGCAATGAACTGGTATTTAAGATGCTTGATAAGGTTGGACTCAGCCGTGATCATGCCTATCGTTATCCCCATCAATTTTCTGGTGGTCAACGTCAGCGTATTGGAATTGCAAGGGCCTTAATTATGGAGCCAAAGCTGATTATTGCAGATGAAGCAATTAGTGCTCTTGATGTTTCAATTCAGGCACAAGTGGTTAATTTGATGAAAAAGATTCAGAAGGAGACTGGGATTGCTTATTTGTTTATTGCGCATGATTTATCGATGGTCAAATATATTTCAAATCGAATAGGAGTTATGCATTTAGGTTATTTAGTTGAGGTTGGAACACGAGAAGATATTTTTAATAATCCAATTCATCCGTATACGAAATCATTATTATCAGCAATTCCAAATCCTGATCCGATTTATGAAAAGACACGAGAGATTTTGATATATGATTCAGATACTGTGGATTATTCAAAAGGGGTAAAACATCAAATTAGTGAAACGCATTCGGTGTTAGCAACGTCTGAAGAGTTAGCCCAATGGATTGAAGATTGACTATGATTCCAATCAGTTTATCTGATTGGAATTTTTTTATTGGAGTTTACAAACTTCGAGAAATTGATCCTATTTTAGGCTGATATTTGTCAGTTTTCAAGAAATACACGATGAAAACGGTCAGATTGTTATTTTATTTTTCATTATTTGAAAATTTATGACTTTATTTTTTCAAAATAAGATAGAGATTTAATATTATTTTAAGCAAGATTGTGTTTAATAGAGGTATAGCTCAAAGGAAAAACCTAATATTTTTATTGGAAATTTAACCTAAATTTAACCTGATTTTGATATAATGAAAACGACACTCTAAATTTTACATATTTTATAAATAAATATCATAAAATCCCCTGAAAATTCATGTATGATAAGGGTGTGTAATGAGGAAACTATGAAGAGTGATTTTGAGGTTAAAGATAGGTGATAATGTGCTTTTTGATACACATGTACATTTAAATGATAAGAAGTTTGAAGAAGATTTAATGGAAGTAATCGAACGTGCCAAAGACGAAGGTGTCTCAAAGATGTTAGTCGTGGGGTTTGATGCGAGAACGAACAAAAAAGCCATTGAGTTAGCCGAAGAATTCGATTTTATTTACGCAGCTGTTGGGTGGCATCCGGTTGATGCAATTTATTTAACGGATGAGTTATTTGAGGAGTTATCCAAACAGGCGATGCATCCTCGTGTGGTAGCGATTGGAGAATGTGGTCTTGATTATTATTGGGAGACGTCTCCACATGATGTTCAAAAGGAAGTGTTAATTCGCCAGATTCATTTAGCACAGTCAGTGAACAAGCCACTTGTGATTCATACGCGAGAATCGATTGCAGATACGCTTGAGATTTTGAAACAGTATGATGCTGCGTCAGTAGGTGGTGTGATGCATTGTTATAGTGGAAGTGTTGAAACAGCACGTGAGTTCATTAAGTTGAATTTTAAAATTTCATTAGCAGGACCTGTGACCTTTACAAATGGGAAAAAGCCACAGTCGGTTGCTCGTGAAATTCCACTTGAACATTTATTGATTGAAACGGATGCGCCTTATTTAACACCTCATCCACATCGTGGGAAGCGGAATGAACCTTTTTATGTTTCATTGGTGGCTAAAAAGATTGCTGAAGTTAAAGAAGTGCCTTATGAAGAAGTTTGTCAGCAGACGATGGCAAATGCCTGTGCTTTATTTAAAATCGGATAATTTATTGAAAGGTGGATGGTAGAATGAAAATGAATAAGGTTTTATATACATCTTTAGTTGTTTTAGTAACGGCGTGGAGTGTTTTCTTTATTGCGAACTTCTATTATGATAAAGCGAGCGTTGGGGGAAATACAGGAACGACTCAAACAACGGATAATAATAATCAAAATATTATTCAAGAAGTTGTAGAACGTGAAGTGGTAACTCAAGAATCTCAACGCATTGAAGCAATTCAAAAAGTATCGCCTGCTATTGTTGGTGTGGTTAATTTTGCAAATAACCGTACACAAGGTGAGGGATCAGGAATTATTTATAAAGCTGAAGGAGATACGGCTTATATTGTAACGAATCAACACGTTGTAGATAGCGGTGATTATTTTGAGGTTGTGTTCTCGAATGGTAATCGTTCTGAAGCCGAGTTATTAGGTAGCGATATTTATACAGATTTAGCAGTATTAAAAGTTTCTGATGTGACAGTTGATGCAGTAGCTGAGTTTGGTAGTACTGAAGATTTACAAGTAGGGCAAACGGTCATTGCAATTGGGAATCCTTTAGGATTAAACTTTGCAGGTTCTGCAACATCAGGAATTGTTTCTGGTAAGGATCGTACGGTTTCTGTTGATTTAAATAGCGACGGATATGATGATTGGGAAATGACTGTTTTACAAACAGATACGGCGATTAACCCTGGTAACAGTGGTGGAGCTTTAATCAATTTAGATGGTAAAATAGTTGGGATTAACTCAATGAAGATTGCAACAAGTTCGGTTGAGGGGATGTCTTTCTCGATTCCAACGTATGTTGCACTTCCAATTATTAATGATTTAGAAATTTACGGTGAAGTTCGCCGTCCACAACTTGGTGTTTATATTCAAGATATGAGTATGATTCCAGATCGTTTAAAAGAGATTTTAAATATTTCAACTGATCAAAAAACAGGTGTTTTCATTTATGAAGTATTTGATGGTGGTGTTGCTGAACAAATGGGAATTAAAGCTGGTGATGTGGTAACAGCGATTAATGGTGATTCAGTTGATGACGCAATGGCATTTAGAAAAAAATTATATGATTTCCGTGAAGGTGATGAAATCACATTAACGGTTGTTCGTGAACAACAAACATTAGATTTAAAAACAACGATTCAACCAGCTGATGTTGAAATTAGCTAATAAAAAAAGTCCAATCAATCGATTGGACTTTTTTTATTCTTTACTAGAGATACGATTTTTTTCTATTTTTTCTTCTAATTCATCGATATTATCGGCTAAATCTTCATTGTTTTCTTTGACAGTATCAAGAATATCTTCTGTTAGATCGACGGCAGCATCTTCGATAGCTGTGACAACTTTTCCTGTTCCTAAAATGATTCCTTCGGTTATTTGACCAGCTTCAAATTGTATTTTTTCTATTAAATTTTTGTCTTTCATGGGAATCCTCCTGACGTTAAATAAGTTGAATATAGAAGTCCAGATCAGTTTTTTATAGCTAAAGTTAGTATATGCTGAATTAGTTTAAAATATTTAGGCATTACTTGAGATGAACAGGTGAATAGATTATAAATGTTTTTGTTAGCTATTAATTGTGACTTGAAATAGATAAGAAATGTTTTTGTTTTGATATAGGTAATGAAGGCTTGATGGGGAGGAAGGATAAAGAAAGTTAATAAAAATTACTTAAAAAATGTCTAGATTTGCAACGTGTCGCATATGATTTAGTAAAGGTTAAATTATTCAAGTAACAATGGTATTAATCGAGTTTGTGAATGGACTATTTTTTATGTAAAAGTCGTTTTAAGTTAACCATTTAATTGATAAGAAGGGATCTGAGAGCATGCTTAAAACGTTTAATATTAACGAACATTACGAACCTACAGTTATTCCTTATCTACAGTCAAAGAAGAATCAATCTAATTATATTTGTAATTTAATTATTGCTGATATGGAACGTGAAGCGAAAAAGGTAGAGGAAGAGAATATTATTGATTTGATTAGGGCGGTTGTTAGAGAAGAGAATCAACGCTTAAAAGAGGAAATCAATAATATTTCAAAAGATGTGGATAATATTAAAGTGGATTTAAAGACAGAGTTTAAAGTACTTGAAGCAAAAATGCCTTATATTTTAAAAGAATATTTAGAAAACAAAAGATAAAAAGAAGATGTAAGAGTAGAAAGCTACTTTTACATCTTCTTTTTTAGTTTGCGTTATCCACAATAGTTGTTTCTTTTTCATGAGCTGAACATGTCGTTGTTGGGATATTTCCTTTTTCATAATAAAGCGTTACTTTTTTATCGCAGTCATCTGCTGCAAGGTACCCAGATACGGGGTCGATTGAAACTGGAACAACGTTTTTAGGTGTTTCAAACCAAGTCGATCCACTTTCTTTTAATGAGTTTTCCATGACAGATGCCCAAATATTTTTGGCATATCGATTGACTTCAACACCATCGAGTGTCTGACCTTCATCGTATCCAGTCCAAACGGTTGTCACAAGTTCAGGAGTATATCCAATCATCCAAGAATCGGTGTTTGTTGTTCCACTTTTACCAGCATATCGGTGGGTAAGTTCTGGGATAATAGATAGTCCTGTTACAGATAGATGATTGTTTTGATTAATATCAAACATTCCAGTCATCATTTCATTCATGATATACGTTTTGGTTTGATCTAAAACTTGTTCACCTTGAGAGGCTTGATCTTTATACACATAGAAGCCACGTCCATCTGTAATTTCAGTTACAAATTTTCGTTCAACACTTTGTCCGTTATTAGCAAAGATACTATAGGCCTCGGCCATTTCCATAATATTTATTGAACTAACTCCAAGAATAGCGGATGGAATCTGTGGAATTTCTTCTTCGATTCCAAAGCGTTTCACGGTTTCAGACAGGACATCCATTCCTAAAAACATGTGCGTTTTAACTGCAAAGATATTGTCAGATACAGCAATGGCATTAGCCATTGAAATTTCGTCGTAAGCATAGGCACCTGAGTAGTTTCCAGGTGTATAAGTGTTTGCTCCATCATTATAAGTAAAAGATGTAGGTTCATTCATAAAGGTGGTTGAAGGGGTGAATCCGTACTCAAGGGCGGCGTAATAGAGAAATGGCTTCATCATAGAACCGATTTGACGTCGACTATATAACGCTCGATTAAATTGAGAGGTTTCGTAATTGGTTCCACCACTGAGAGCTTTCACATATCCAGTTTGAGGGTCCATAACGATGACGGCTGTTTGAACTCCCTCTTGTTTAATCGTGTCTTCAATAGCATCGTTGACATAAGTTTGAATCTCGCGATCGAGCGTCGTGTAAATATTTAAATGACGATAGGACATCATTTGTCCATCTAGCAGTTTATCCACTTCACTTAAAACAGCATCGACATAATATGGGGCATCATATTCAAGTGCTTCTGGATGTTCCCCAATAATGGTTGCCTCTGTGTTAAGCGCAAGATCGTATTCTTCTTGTGTAATATAGTCTTCAACGAGCATTGATTTTAGCACGATTTGTTTTCTTGACATGGCATTTTCGTAGTTGATGAGTGGAGAGTAGTAGCTAGGACCTTTTGGAATCCCAACTAAAACAGATGCTTCTTCGAGTGTGAGTTCACTCGCATGTTTGTCAAAGTAGAATAAGGCTGCATCTTCAATTCCATAGTTACCATGACCGAAGTTAATTGTATTTAAATAACCTTCTAAAATGGTCTCCTTATCATAGGCAATTTCAAGCTTCAATGCATAAAATGCCTCTTTAATTTTTCTTTCCCATGTTTTATCAAAGTCCGAGAATAAATTACGAGCATACTGTTGGGTAATCGTTGATGCACCTTGAGATTTGCTTCCTGTCGTTATATTAACTAAAACAGCTTTTGCAATGCGAATTGGATCAAATCCCATATGATTATAAAAATTACGGTCTTCGGTCGCAATAAATCCATCAATCACGTAAGGAGAAATTTCATCGAGTGTAACCCAGTTTTGATTTTTAGGGTATGTTTTTTCTAAAAAGACTTCTCCATCTGAATCATAAAAAGTAATGGTGGTATTGACGTTAATGTCTGGGGCAGGGAGATATTTAAAATATTGATAAACGGTTAGTCCCAGGATTGCCACTAACTCAATTCCCATAATCATTGTTACAACTAAATATTTGGTCTTAAAAAATGTGGATAACTTTTTCACATAACTTCACCTCAGAAGTTAGTTTATCCAGATATTTCTAAAATATTTACAAATTAAGGGATAAAGTTATAAAAATGTTATTTAATTGAAATTCAGGAATCGAGGGTTAATTAAATAATATTAGAATTCTGAGAATTAATGGATTATTTTTTTGATGCAATCGTTTTAGTTATTAATTAAAAATTTGTAAAAGAATAAAAATTGTTGTGATAGAAATACTCTAAAAAAATTGATGTTTTTTTGAAAAGATGATATTATTTTAGTTGGAAATGTTGAAATATGTCCTGTATTTGGGTACCTGGGACATATGGAGTTATTGGTACAACTGTAGTGACCCCAAAAAGTTGAACTAAATATTAAGCAGCCAATTGGCTGGTATGAATTCGGTATTGAACTGGACTCATGCCAGCCAAT
>OLSC01000390.1_pt1 | contig 55032 bp, 60 predicted proteins | sample 1672881 | NCBI WGS metagenome assembly OLSC01 (sample SAMEA3136733, study PRJEB25190) | human gut metagenome | biome: human gut; feature: human-associated habitat; material: faeces | place: Austria | collected 2013 | reverse complement strand
GCCGACAAGAATGGACAAAGTTCCGTTTTTCGCTCCCGTATCGCCGCCGGTCACCGGGGCATCCAAAACCCGCAGGCCCCGCTGCCGGCCCTGCTGGAAAATCCGCTGGGCCAAGGCAGGGCTGGTGGTGGTCATGTCGATGAGATAGGTCCCCGGGTCTGCCCGGTCCAGGATATTTCCCGGGGCAAAATAGACCTCTTCCACATCCTTGGGAAAGCCCACCATGGTGATCACCGCGTCCCGTCCCTGGGCACAGTCCCCAATGGTGTCGTGAAATATGGCCCCCTCTTGGATTACGTCCGCCACCTTCTCCCGGTTCCGGGCATAAATATGGAGTGTATACCCCGCCTTCTGCAAATTCCGCACCATTGGTTTTCCCATGATGCCCACGCCAATCCATCCAATGCTTTTCATCTGGTTCCCTCCTGTTTGTCCGCCCCTTTACAAAACGCGGACAGGTCCGGTTGGACCTGTCCGCGCTCTGCATGGCTTATTGTCCGGTCCCGGCGTCTGTGCCGCCGGTTCCCTGGCCGCCGGTGGCGCCGCCATCGGCTGTGCCGCCCGTCCCGCCGGTGGTGGTATTCCCTGTGCCGCCGTTGGTCTGGTTTCCATCCCCCGTGCCGCCGGTCCCGCTGTTGCCGCTGGTGGTACCGCCACCGTTGCTGCTGTTGTTCTGGTTGTTGCTGCTGTTATTGCTGTTACTGTTGTTATTGTTATTTGTGGCGTCCTGTCCCTCTTCCGGCTCCCGTCCTGCATCCTGGGTGGAGTCATGGGGGGTGGAATTGGGGTTCTCCACCACTTCCACGGCGATTTCCACGGTTTTCTCTCCCGCCACGCCCTTGATAATCGCGTTGCCCACTTCCCGAGCTGTGATGACACCCTCACTGTCCACCTCAGCCACGGAGGTGTTGTTGCTGCTCCACTTGATGGTGGCAGGGGTCATATCCGCCTTCTCCATCTCCACAGTGGCGTTGATGGTGTAGGTCTCCCCGGAGGAAATGGTCACCTCGTCCTGGCTCACCCGGATGGAGACAACCCCAGGGGCGGTGTCCACCACGGTGACCGTCCCGCTGGCCACCTTCTCCCCCTCCACGGTGGCGATGATGGTGGCGCTGCCCAGGCTCTTGGCGGTCAAGGTACACTCCAGCCCCTCGCCCTCCACAGAGACCACGTTGTTCTCACTGCTGGTCCAGAGAACCTCTGGTTCTGCGGCGTTGCTGTCCACTCCCTTAAGGGTCGCGGTGGCCGTCTCTCCCACCACAATGTTCTTCGTGGAGAATTCCAGCTCATAGCCGCTCTTGCCACCCAGCATGGAGCGGATCACCAGCGCCGCCAGCACAATCACCACCAGGCCCAGGATAATGGGCACCAGCTGCACCGCGCTTCTCCGGCTGGAGGACGCGGGGGGCCGGCGCTGGCTCTGGCTGGACGGTCTTCTCCTGGGGTCCTCCGGGGGCCGGCGGTTTCCGTTCCGGCTGCCCTGCCCAGAGCGGGAAGTGTTCCGGCTGGAAGAGGAACCGCTGCGGGAACCACTCCGTCCGCTGGGGGCGGGCCGGCTGCTTCGGGTGCTGCCGCCGGCGGGCCGTTTCTTCCGGGCGGCGCCATGGTCCTCCCAGTTGGGGGCTGTGCGCTCCCAGTCCGAGCGGTCAAAGTCGTCATACCAATCCCGGCTGCTCCGGGTGCTGTATCGGTCCGAATAGCGGTCCCGGTCATAGTATCCCCGGTCATAGTCCCGCCCAAAGTCACTGCGGTAATCCCGGTCGCGATAATAGTCCCGGTCATAGTCCCGTCCACTGGAATAAGAGGAGGAGCCCCGGCGGGAGCTCCCTCGAGAGGACCGGCTGCTGTAATCGTCATAATCATCGTAACGCATGCTATCATCCTCCTGACGATTGTTCTGAAACAGAAAAGTCATCGGGTTCATTTTAATTCTACATAGTTCAGGATATTATATCATATCTCTTTCGCCCTGAAAACACCCAATTTGTAAAGATTCCGCAAAATATTGTCATTCATTTTGGGCGGAATCCCAGCTTCCCCTTTACGAAAGGGGGGCATTATGCTACAATAATCACAAATACCATGTTTTTCCGGCGGCCATCCTGCCTGGAGCGCCGCCCCCACTTCACAAGGAAAAGAGCGTGCTCCATGAAGCTATCCTTTCAAACCGCCGGCCCGGATGGCGCGCGGACCCTATTGGTCAAAACTTCAGTCTCTCCAGATGCCTACCAGGACCTGACCCAGCGCCTGCTGTCTGTCCAAGAACTCCAAGCTCAACAGGTGGCCTTTCTTACCCCCCCTCAAGGGGACGGTGTGGTTCGGCTGGAGACCGCGGCAGGCGCGTTGAGCGGGGACCTACTCCGCCAAGCCGGCCTGGCCTTCGCCGTGAGCCGGGGCATCCGGCGGGAGAAAAAATTCCCGGTGGAGGCCCAGAGTGTCCCCGCTCCCCTTCTGGTCCACGCCAACCCCCTCACCGGCCAGGTAACCGTGGACCTGCCCCCACCCCAGGCCCAAGGCACTCGTTCCCTGTTCGGCCAGCAGGCCTCTGTACTCCACTTCCCGGGCCTCTCCTATGTCATCTGCCAGGGAAGCGCCCTCCCCCCTGACCCGGAACTGCGGACTCTCCTCTCCCAGCTGGCCCGGGAATGGGAGATTCCCGGCGCAGGCGTTCTGTTTTGGAACCCCCAGGAGGACTTCATGCGTTCTGCGGTTTACCTGCCAAAAACCGACACCCTTCTCCAGCCCCCGTGCTGCTCCACTGCTGCGGCCGCTATGGCCGCCTGGCACGCCCGCCGGCAGGAGGGACTGCATAAGCGAACCATCCGGCAGCCGGGGGGCACCCTTCAAACCACCGTGGCCATTCAAGGCGGCAGTCTCCATCGTCTGTCCGTCGGCGGGCCCGTGACCCTGGGCCCAGCGTATGAAATCGCCTTTTAATCCCCCTTCTGCATCTTTACAGGAAAAAAGAGCGGCCGATACGGCCGCTCTTTCTCTATGCCGGGGATCAGTCCCCCTTGTATTTCTCCAAAAACTGCCGGGTACGCGCCTGCTGGGGATGGCCGAAAACCTCTTCCGGCGTCCCTTCCTCCACCACCACGCCGCCGTCCATGAACAGAACGTGATCGGCCACATCCCGGGCAAAGCTCATCTCATGGGTGACAATAATCATCGTGGTGTGCTGGTCCGCCAGGCCTCGGATGACCTTCAGCACCTCACCGGTGAGCTCCGGGTCCAGGGCGGAGGTGGGCTCGTCAAAGCAGAGGATGTCCGGCTTCATGGGCAATGGCCCCCCGCTGCTGCTGGCCACCGGAGAGCTGGTGGGGATAGTTCCCCATCCGGTCCTGGAGTCCCATCTGGGTCAGCAGGTCTCTCCCCTCCGCCCGGATATCCTCCAGGGATTCTCCGGTTTTCTCTCCCTTTGCCATCAGTTCCCGGGCCAGGGTGACATTTTCCAGGGCCGTATACTGGGGAAAAAGGTTGAAATTCTGGAACACCAGGCCAAAATGGAGCCGCTTTCGGCGAATCTCACTCTCCCGCTGGGTGGCGGGGTCCCCTGCGTCGAACAGGGTCTCGCCCCGCACGGAAATGCTCCCCTTGTCCGGGGTCTCCAAAAAGTTCAGGCAGCGCAGCAAGGTGGTCTTGCCGCTGCCAGAGGAGCCGATGATGGCCAAAACCTGTCCCTCCGGCAGGGAGAAATTGATGTCCTTGAGCACCTTGGTGGCGCCAAAGCTCTTCTCAATATGTTGTACGTCTAAAATCGCCATAGAGTGCCTCCTTACCGGAAGTAGCTGAGCTTCCGCTCGATGAGATTGAAAAGGATGGTGAGGATGCCCACAAAAAGGAGGTAAAACACGCCGGTATAGAAGAATGGCCACACCAGGCCGCTGCTTTTCATGAAGGAGTAACCGGTGAAGGTCAGCTCATACACGGAGATGATCCGGGCCAGGGAGGTATCCTTGACCAGGGTGATGATCTCGTTGGACATGGGGGGCACAATGCGCTTAATCATCTGGAGCAGGGTGACCTTAAAGAAGATCTGCTGCTTGGTCAGTCCCAGGACCTCCGCGGCCTCCCGCTGGCCCGCCGGGACCCCCTGGATTCCGCCCCGGTAAATGACAGAGAAGTAGCAGGCGTAGTTGATGGAAAAGGCCACCACTGTGGCTGTCATCCGGCCGGCCTCCCCGTCCCAAATGTTGTTGCCCAAAATCCCAGGGATGTACATGAAACCGATGAGCTGGAGCATCAGGGGGGTTCCCCGGACAATCCAGACCAAGGTGTTGCACAGCCAGCGCAGGGGGGTCAGCCGGCTCATGGAGCCGAAGGCAATCACCAGCCCCAAGGGCAGGGCAAACAGCAGCGTCAAGAAAAAGATTTGTATTGTGGTCCCCAAGCCGCTCAGCAGGGTTAAGGTTACGTTCCAAAACATGGTGAACTCCTCGTCTGATGTTCAATAGGCCAGGCAAAGGCAGAGAGCGGCCGCTCTCTGCCTTTGCGGTTGATTGCTTTCTCTGGGATAGCCCCCGTCACTTCCCGGCGGTGACCACCACCTGGGCGTTGTTGAAATAGGGGTTGGTGCACTCCATGGAGTTTTTCACCTCATCGGTGAGGGGCATGCCGTTCCACAGCACATCCACATTCTTGGAGTCCAGCTCCATGATCTTGTTGTCCCAGTCGATCACCACAAACTGGACCTCCACGCCCAGCTTTTCCGCCACGACCTTGGCCATGTCTGCGTCAAAGCCGATCCACTGGCCGTTTTCATCCTTGTAGTCCATGGGCTCAAACTCGGTGATGCCCACAATCAGGGTACCCTTGTCCTGGATATAGGCCACATCCCCGTCTGCGGCAGGGGTGAACTCCTCTGCGGCGGGCTGCTCCACCAGGGCGTCCTGGAGCTTATAAGTGGTAGCGATCTCCTTCATGGTGCCGTCGGCATAGGCCTCAGCCAGGACATTGTTGATGTACTGGGCCAGGTCAGAGCCCTTGCGGCAGCCGATGCCGTACTCCTCGGTGGTCAGACCCTGGCTGTCATAGGTGAGATCGGGATAGCTGGTGCCTTCCCCGGTCATAGCCGCCGCCATGAGCAGGTCGATGATGGCCGCGTCGGAGGTGCCGGCGGAGACCTCCATCAGGGTGTCCGCCTGGGCGGTCACCGGGTTGGTCTGCCAGCCCTTCTCCTTGGCAATGGCTTCACCGGCGCTGCCGGCCTCCACCGCGTAAACCAGGTCAGCGGCATTGGTCTCTGTTTGGGTACCTTCGGTTCCCTCGGTGGGGTCCGTGGTTTCGGGCTGCCCGCAGGCGGACAGGAGGGTGCAGCACATCACGGCTGCCAGCAAGACTGCAAGTGCTTTTTTCATGTTCTAACGCTCCATTCTCAATCAAACTTCTTCCTTCTTTTCTCACGATTTTTTAGCACTCTATCGTGATAAAGTATTAACATAATACCACACCAGAGACAGATTGCAAGCCCTTGCTGCGTTTTTTTTGCTCTGCGGTGCATTTTTGTCGTTTTCACCAAAATCAGCCTGGTGGCCTGGGGGGATTTCTCCCCTGTTTTCCATGAAAAATCCCCCGGCAAATGCCGGGGGATCAGGGATTCTGGCAGTTCCTTTTTCAATAGCTGGTTTCCCGGGCCGGTAGGAAGGTGTCTCCATCCTGGGCCAGCTGGCCCAGCACGCCGGCCAGGGCCCCGCCCGCGGACTGGCTGTGGACCAAGACCCGGAGGGCCGACCCCTGCTGTTCTCCCGCCCGCACCAGGGTCTCATAGGTCCGGGTCGGGTCGGTGACGGAGGAGAAGGTCAGGCCGGGGGTCCAGCAGAGATAGCCTGCCTCCGCCAGGGTGGATTCCTTGCTCAGAACAAACCATGTCTCCTGGCGCAGGATGCCCGCCAGCTGCCGGCTGCCGGCCTCCACGCTCTCCAGGCGCTGCGCCGGGGTGTTCCCCGTGGGAATCAGGCCCACCTTATGCCCCCGTCCGGCTGCCTGCCGAATCTGGTCGGCACACTGGTTCACCTCTTCCGCCGGGAAGAACACCACGCCGCGGACTCCCACCGTGCTCATGGCATTCAGGGTCGCGGTAATCTCCCGGTCCGCCGAGGCCTGGACCCCTACATACAGGGAGAATGTGGGGGCCGGCTCCGCATCCGCCGGAATGTCCGGGGCCACCGGAGTATCCGGGTTCCCCGGCTGATTGGGCTGGCTGGGGGTGCCGGAATCGGGATCGTTGGGGATAACAATGGTGCTGTTGCCGCCCCCGTCCCCGCCGCCATTGGGGCTTTGGCTCTGGTAATAGCTGTTGATCCGGCTTCGCATAATCGAGGCCGCGGAACTGAGGAACAGGGAATCGCTGAGCATGGCGTTTCCGTCCTTCAGCCGCAGCAGCGGACCGTAGTCGGTGCTGTAAAAGGAATAGCTCAGGCCAAAATACCGGCAGACCGCATAGGCGGGGACGTAGTACACCCCGTTCTGCCGCAGAACCTTCCCTGGGACAGGGGCCTCTCCCCCCACCGCCGTGGCGGTCCCATTCTGAAGATCAAAGGTCATGGTCTTCCCGGAGAGGTTATAGAGAACGAGCTTGGTGTTGTTCTCCGTCAGCCCATAGTATAGACCGAAATTGACCCCGGTGCTCTGGCTGTTGAAGACATTCACCGGCACGTACACCCAGCCGCTGTACTGGACCGGGGTCATCTGCACAGACTGGGCGGGCAGCGTGTCGTTGAGGGACAGGAAAAACAGTCCTCCAGAGGCCGAAGAGGGCATCACCAGCAGGGTCAGTGCCAGCGCCGCGGCGCAGAGAAAGGACACAATGGTCTTGATTCGTTTCATACGCTCCCTCCTTTCAGGACGGAATCTGGGTTCTGTCTTGCTTGGTAGGAGTTTATTGTACCATGGACCGCATCATTTTTCAACGGTCAACCCTCCTTCTTCCAGAAAAACAGAGGACGCTCCCAGGGGAACGTCCTCTGTATCACGCTTTAAGGGGTCCTGCCGCCTGTCCCCAGGCTGCCGCTGCCGCCCATGGCGTCTGTGAGCTGCTCGATCCGCTCCAGGGGAAAGGGAGGCAGAGAGAGGGGTTTGAGGGCAATGGACATCAGCTTCATGGGGTTATCATCCCCCGCCACCCGGTTGGAGCTGAGCTTACCGCACCGGCGGCACCGGTGAATCACCGCCCACTCCTCTTTTTTCCGCACCCACACCCCGATGGGGTCCATGATGCCGCCGCAGTCTGCGGCGCGGTCTCCCGGCTCCTGGTCCACGTGGAGGCTGCTCAGGCAGTTGGGGCAGTGGTTGCGGTGGTCGCCCCCCGTGGGGGTGGGAAAGACCAGCCGGTCGCAGACCCGGCAGGAAAAGGTATCGTTGCAGCGATGGGTTTTATAGTAACCCTTTTCAAAGGTTTTTCGTTTGTTTTCCCGATTCATTGGGAAGGTCCTCCTCCATACTTTCTTTATCTGGGGAGGCTTGGCGATGATGGTCTGGCACCAACCTCCCGGTCAGGCCACAAGCACCGAATCACACCAGTTTCTCAAAAAACATCGTCCTTTCTTCTGTTCTCACGCCGGTTCTCCCGGCTTTTTTATCATACCACAGTCCCGGCCCCGCCGCAACCCCCGGTCTCAGCCGTCCAGGGTGTAGTCATAGACGAAAAAGGTCATCTCTCCAGATTCCTGTCCCAGCCAGATACGCTGGGTCTGCTCGGCCCGGCGGACCATCCCCTGGTGTTCATAAAAGCCATAGTTGCAGCTGGTGTCTGTGAACAGGAAAACGGTCCCGATGCCCTCCTGCCGCATGTTGTCCATCACCGCCTGAAACAGACGTTTGCCCAGTCCCATGCCCCGGCGGGGCTGGTCCACGGCGAAAAACGCCACCTGGCCGGGGTAGGATTGGGGGCACCGGGACAGCAGCGCCTGGTTGATCCTTTCCACCCCGGAAAAGAGCCGGGCCACCTTCCGCCCCTCCCGGGTCGCCAGCAGCGCCAGGACTGCCCGGGCCGCCCGCCAGCGCAGGGACCAGGGGCAGCGGTGGGTCCTCTCGTTCTTCCCCATGATGATCCCCACAGGCACACCGTCCACCACCGCCACCCGGGTGAAGGTCTGTTGCGTTAGGCACTGGCGCAGGTAGACCCGTCCCAGCCGCTGGGCCGTCTTCGGCCCACAGAAACGATCATACCGCCAGGTCCGGCGGATCACCCCGGCCAAGGCCTCCTGGTCCTCCGGCTGGAACGGGCGGATGTCTATTTGGTACTCCATTGCTTCTTGCCTCTCCTTGTTGTGCAATTCAGCCGGGGAGGCGCCGGTTCCCCTTGCCTTTCCCCGCTGTATCCAGTACAATAAACCGTACTGTAACTGGACAGTCAAGAGGAGTTTTTGCATTGATACCACAAGAGACAACATTCACCATCGGACAGTTTGCCGCCATCCACGGCATCCACAAAAAAACACTGATGTGGTACGACCAGGTGGGACTGCTCTCCCCCGCCTTTGTGGGGGAGAACGGCTACCGATATTACAGCTACCGCCAGAGCGCCCGGCTGGAAACCATCCTGATGCTGCGGGCTCTGGAGGTCTCCATCCCGGAGATCAAAACCTTTCTGTCCCACCGTTCCGCCGGGGAGCTGCGGCGCCTGCTCACGGAAAAAATTGCCGGAGTGGAGGGGCAGATCCGCCGCCTGGAGGAAATCCGCCACGCCCTGGTCCGGCAGCAGGCCTCCCTGGCCCGGCTGGAAACCCTGCCCCTGACACAAATCTCCCTGGTCCGCCGGGAGACCTGCTACCTGGCCACAGTGCCCCTGCCCGGGGACACCCCCACGGACCGGGAGATTGCCGCGGTCATCGACCAGGCCAAGGCCCATCAGCTGGGCCACCTTCACGAAGGGGTTTATGGCGCCATGCTCCCCGTGGAGCACCTGCGGCAGGGGCGGTTCACCGACTACACCCACCTCTTCCTGGAGGTCCCCGCCCCCACCCGCCGGGCGGGGCTGCACCGGCGTCCCAAAGGGCGGTATCTTCTGGCCTATTACCAGGGACCCTGGCAAGGACTTCCCGCCAAGTACGAGGCCATTCTGGCCTATGCCCGGGACCACGGGCTGACCCTGACCGGTTTCGCCTATGAAAAGGGCGTCAATGAGCTGGTGATCCAGCGGGACGAGGACTATATCACCCAAATCGAGATCCCCGTTCAGGACCCCTGCTCCGACGGGTCCTCCCCCCGCTCCCACCGAACCACATAGGACCCCAGCACCTGCCGGCAGGGAATGGCCGCCGCGTTTTCCGGGGAGAGGGCGCGCTTTTCATACGTCTTCTGGGGAGCCGTTGCAAAGGCGGGCAGGGTTTTCCCCTGGCTGGCGCCCTGGGCGTCCCCCGGAGAAAACTGCCAAGCAAAGACACAGTCACAAAATTCCTTGTTGCTGTTTACAGGCTGGCTGGGCCGAAAAGACAGGGTCTCCCCCAGAAAGAAGCACCCCTCGTTGTCCCGTTCCGCAGGGCACCCGCCCTCCACCCCAACCGCCGCAAAGGAGATGGTGAGAAAGGGGGCGGCGAAAGTGACGGTTTTTCCCTCTCGGGCATAGGACAGCTCCGCCGTCCGGCTGTCCCAGTGCCCCACATTCAGCCAGCCCCGTTTCCCATGCCCCTCCACAGGGGTATTCAGCTCCAGATAGGCTGTCTCTTCCGGTCCCCGCCGGATTTCACCGTTGATCCGCAGCACAGGCCGCAGGGAGACAAATCCCGCCGGCAGCAGGGCACGGAGCCGGTCCTGCTCCACCTCATAGGCCATGACATACTGTTCTACCTGCATTGCACGCGCTCTCCTTTCGTTTGCTCTGTGACGACCTTCTATGGGGCGGCACCTTCCCGTCCGCCCGGTCTTGCAATTCCAGCCGCACTTCGATATGATAGAATCTCAGAAGAGACCATTCACGTTCATAGGAGGATAAAACCATGCTGTTTCTCTGTTATTCCCGGTGTTCCACCTGCAAAAAGGCCCAGAAATGGCTGGATGAACAGGGCATCGCCTACACCCAGCGGGACATCAAGGAGGACAACCCCACCCTGCAGGAGCTGGAAACCTGGCACCAGGCCAGCGCCCTGCCCCTGAAAAAATTCTTCAACACCAGCGGCCAGCTCTACCGCGCCCTGTCCCTGTCGAAAAAGCTGCCGGACATGACCCAGGCGGAGCAGTACGCCCTGCTGGCCTCCGATGGCATGCTGGTCAAGCGCCCCATTCTGGTGCTGGACGATGGCCGGGTCCTGGTGGGCTTTCAGCAGGACCAGTGGGCCGAAGCCCTGGGCTGAGGGCCGGTCCTATGAGACTTCTGGTCAGCGCCTGCCTTCTGGGGGTGGGCTGCCGGTACGACGGGCAGAGCAACCAGCTTCCGCAGCTGGAGCAGCTGCTGAAGCAGCACACCTGCATCCCCGTCTGCGCCGAGCTCTTTGGCGGCCTCCCCACCCCCCGGGTCCCGGCGGAGCGCCAGGGGAACCGGGTAGTCACCCGGGACGGTGACGATGTCACCGAGGCCTTCGTCCGGGGAACCGCCGAAGTCCTCCGCCTGGCAGACCTCTACCACTGCAGGGCCGCCCTGCTCAAGGAGCGCAGCCCCTCCTGCGGCAGCGGGCAGATCTACGACGGTACCTTCACCAAAACCCTGACCCAAGGGGATGGTCTGACCGCCCAGATGCTGAAAAAACACGGCATCACGGTCTATGGAGAGTCCCAAATTGAGGAACTCATTGGGTCCCGTCCCTTTTTCTTCAGCATTTGACCAACGGCCTGCCGCATGTTTTGCGGCAGGCCGTTGGTTTTAGATTTCAGTGGAAAGCTCCTTGCCGTTCAGCACCGCCTGGACCAGAGTATCCCCCTCATAGGAGAGTTTGAGGGAGAAGAAGGGAACCTCCCGGGCCAGCAAGTCCAGAAAGATTTTGTCCCCTGTCCAGATGGGCAGGTCCTTCACCTTGTCCTGATCCACCCACTCCAGGTCCCCCTCGTCACAGACCACACAGGGGTCCTGCTGGGTATGCCCGGTGAACAGGTGCATGTATTCGGTCTCCCACCGGTCCGAGACAAAGGTCACCAGCCCCCGATAGGCATAGTCGGTGAGGGTCAGGCCGGTCTCCTCCCGGACCTCCCGAACCAGGCACTCCTCAGGGCTCTCCTTGTCCTCAAATTTTCCTCCGATGCCCACCCATTTGTCCTGGTTGACATCGTTTTCCTTCTTCACCCGGTGGAGCATCAGATACTGCCCTTCCCGCTCGATGTAACACAAGGTGGTGTTCCACATAGCCACGCCTCCTCAATACCGCCGAATAAACCGGTCATAGATATTCCGTACCTCCCCGTCGATGAAGGGGAGGGCCTGATCCCGGATGGACCGGGGAATGCCGTAAAAGGCGGCGGCCACCGCCCCGGCCATGGAGGCGATGGTGTCGCTGTCGCCGCCGATGGAGACGGCGTTGCGCAGCGCGTCCTCAAAATCCTCCGCCTCCAAAAAGGCCTCCATGGCCTGGGGGACGCTGCCGGCGCAGGAGACGTCAAAGGCGTAGCCCTCTCGAATCTCGTCCAGGGTAAAGTCCAGGGGGTAATACCGGGTCACGTGGTCCACAATGGCCTCCTTGCTCTCCCCCATCCGGGCCAGGTAGACCGCCCCGGCCACCGCGCAGGCCCCGGCAATGCCGTCGGGATGGTCATGGGTCACCTCCGCCGAGGCCTTGGCCAGCGCCAGGCACTGGGACAGGTTCTCCGCCGCCCAGGCCACCGGGGAAACCCGCATGGCGCTGCCGTTGCCCAGACTGCGGTAGGGCTTGGGCTCCTGGGACAGAATCCAGGCCTCAAACCGGGGGCCGTACCCCAGGGCCGGATATTTCCGCCCCAGCCGGCGCATCTCCGTAATCACGTGGGCCTGAAAGAGCTCCAGCTCCTCCAAGTCCCCCATTAGCACCGCCGACGCCACCGCCGCGGTCATCACGCTGTCATCCGTCATCCGGCAGTCCGGCTGGAAGAGGGGAAACCCCTTGTCCTTTCGATTCCGCCACTCATAGACCGAGCCCACAATATCCCCAATCAACGCACCCAGCATCCAAAACGCACCCCTCTCCATTCTTTCCGCACTTCATGTCTCTGTTTTTATTATAGCACACGGCTTCCCTCCTGTCATCGGCTCCCCAGGTAATTTTGCCGGCGTCCGTCCCAACCAGCGGTCTTTTCTCCGCGCGGCGCCGCCTCCGGCGGGCTGCTGTTCCCGGCCGGAGGCGGCGTCTATTGCAAGTCAGTGTATGGACAAAGAAGCGTTTCGATGGGTCCCCACGGCCAGCCCTACCGCCAGAATGCCCAGGCAGACCGCCATCCCCAGGAAAAGCGGATCAAAAGGCAGGTCCATAAAGTTCCCCGCCAGCACCGCGATGGGGCCGGCGAAAATGGAGGCCAGGGCAAACCCCCGGGGAATCTTCCCCTTGAGCCACAGCCCCCCGCACATGGGCAGGAAAACCACAGCGCCCCGGAGCCCCATGGACAGAAAACCAAAGTCGTTGATCATGGCGCCGGGCACCAAAATGGCCACCACAGCCGCCGCCATCAGAATCACCAGGATGGTACCCCGGGTGACCAGAAGATTGGTGCGGGACTGCTTCATCCGGCTACTCTTCCGGGCAAACAGGTCGGTGACCAGAATGGAGGCCATCCCCAAGGCCAGCCCGGAGCCCCCGCCCACCACCGTGATAAACAGGGTGCCCAGCACCACCCCGCCCAGGAGTTGGGGCATAAACCGGGCCACAAACACCGGGAACACCTGGGAGGTGGAATCCAGGGGGATGAGATCCCCAGGCACGGTTTGGCCCAGGGCCTGGAGCGCCGCCACCTCCTCGGCGGTAATGCAGTGGCCCCGCATGTACAGGCCGATGAGAATACAGGCAACGCCGATGGGCGGGATCAGCAGGGCGCTGAGCAGGGCCCCCTTCCGGGCCGCGCTGTCGCTCTTGCCTGACCAGATGGCCTGGGCATAGGTCTGGGTGGACAGCACCCCCAGCACCAGGGACAGCGCCGATCCAATGTCCTTGGAGGCGCCCCGGGCCACCAGGGAGGTAAACCGCTGGTGGACCGCCTCCTCCGTGGCCAGACCGCTGACCGCCCCCAGGGGGGAGGAGGTCAGCAGCTGCTCCAGGGTCTCCAGCAGTCCGCCGAATCCATTGGCCAGGCCGTAAACCAGAATTCCCCCCACAATGGCAGAGGCGTAGAGGAGGATCAGCTTGGCGACCCCGCCCATGCCGGCCCCCCACATTCCCCCGAAGATCACGTAAAACCCCATCAGCAGAATGGAGATAAGGGCCGCGGCCAAGTGGCTGAGGGGAAAAATGGTGGTCAGCAGCGCCGTGGCCGACAGCACCTGGGCCACCACGCTGATGAAAATGCCCACGGAGCAGAAGATGCTCCCCGCCGTCTCCGCCCGGGGACCGTACTCCTGGGAAACCACTTGAAGCAGGGTGGTGCAGCCGCTGCGCCGGAAGGGCGCGGCGTAGCCAATGGCCAGAATCAGACAGCCAATCCCCGAGCCCAGAGTAAACCACCAGGCGGACATTCCAAAGGAAAACGCCAGCTGTGCCGTGCCGATGGTGGCCTGGCCGCTGACCAAGGTACCCATAATGGCCCCGCAGACAATCCAGGCCCCGGCCTTCCCGCCGCCGCTGGAAAAATCCGCAGCGGAGGCCACCTTCCGGCCGGAATATACGCCAATTCCAACGATAAGCCCAATGGTGGCAAGCATTCCCACCACGTGCAGCGGACCTAAGTGCATGACAATCTCTCCTTCTCTCTTCCCCAAAGACGCAAAAAAACCGGCAATGGGAGCGTCAGCGCACGCCATTTGCCGGCTTTCAAATAGATTGTGAGAGCGGGGGAAACCGCCCTCCTCCATTCAAAACAGCGAAACAGTTTGTACAAAAATATAGTAACACTGGAAGAAATTTTTGTCAAGAGCGAACCATGTCTTTTCCGGCCTTGATTTTTCCACGGGTTTATGTTGAAATAGAACACAGCAATTCCGGGAAAGGAGACCCCCCATGCAATTTTGGAAAATGAACGGCGCGGGCAATGATTTTATCATCCTAAACAACCTGGAAGAGAGGCTCCCCCCCTCCGCCTTTCCTCTGCTGGCCCGTACCCTCTGTACCCCCCACCGCTCCCTGGGCGCCGACGGCTTGATGGTGGTGGAGCAAGCCCAGGAAGGAGCGGACTTCAAGATGCTCTTTTTCAACAGCGACGGTTCCCTGGGAGAGATGTGCGGCAACGGCGCCCGCTGTATCTGCCGTTACGGCTACGAGACAGGGCTGTCCGGCCCGACCCAGACGGTGGAGACCACCGCCGGTCTGGTCACCGGAACCCGGATCGACCGGCGGCAGTATCGGGTCCAGCTGAATTCCCCCACCGTAATCCGCCTCCACGAGGCCCCGGTGGTGGAGGGCAAAGCTTGGCCCTGCGCCTATGTGGAGCTGGGCAGCCCCGGCCTGCCCCACGCGGTGGTCCCCTACCCCGGTCTGGCCGACGCCGATCCCCAGGCCCTTTTCCAGCTGGGCAAGGCCCTGCGGTCACACCCCGCCTTCCCCAAGGGGGCCAATGTAAACTTCTATGAATCCACCGGGCCGGACCAGGTTCTGGAGAAGACCTTTGAGCGGGGGGTGGAGGATTTCACCCTGGCCTGCGGAACGGGAACCGGCAGCGTGGTGGCAGTCCTCACCCTCCTGGGGCAGGTCAGCGGCCAGGGGGTGCAGGTCTCCATGGCGGGCGGCGTGCTCACCATTGACGTGGCCCGGACAGGGGACCGGATCACCGGCCTCTGGCTCACCGGCCCCACCAACCTTGTGGCCAAGGGAGAGGTCTTTGACGAGGAACTGCCCCCATCTTTCTCCCCCTGTGGATAACTGGCCCCGGTGGTCGTGTTTCCCCGCTTCTCATAATAGGATTTGATTGACTCTTTGTTTGACTATTTATTTTACTTGTGGCCCAAATCCGACCCCACCCCCGCCCGGATTTGGCCCCGGTGTGACCGGGGATGAACCGGGGTCAAATCTGGGCCGGGCTGTGGAAAACATCAGAAAAAAGGCCCTTCGGGTCATCCCCGAACGGCCCATTTTCTTTGCTTCCGCGCCGACTATTACAACGCCCGCAGGGCGTCAATCAGGGCGGTTTTTTCCGCAGTTTTTCCGTCCTTGTCCTTCAGCACCCGGGCGGGGACGCCGGCCACCACGGTGTTGGGGGCCACGTCGCTGACCACCACGGCACCGGCGGCCACCACGGCGCCCTTGCCCACCCGGCAGCCCTCCAGCACCACCGCGTTGGCGCCGATGACCACATCATCCTCAATCACCACCGGCACCGCGCTGGCCGGCTCAATGACCCCGGCCAGAACCGTCCCGGCCCCGATGTGGCAGTTCTTGCCCACCGTGGCCCGGCCCCCCAGAACCGCGCCCATGTCAATCATGGTACCCGCGCCCACCACAGCGCCAATGTTCAAAATGGCGCCCATCATAATCACCGCGTTGTCCCCGATCTCCACCTGCTCCCGGAGAATGGCGCCGGGCTCAATCCGGGCGTTGACCGTCCGCTTGTCCAGCAGCGGGATGGCCGAGTTCCGGCTGTCGTTCTCCACCACCAGTTCCTGGATGTCCCCCTTGTGCTCCTCCAGCACCGGGCCGATGTCCTTCCAGTCCCCAAAGACCAGGGTGGTCTCCCCGCAGGGAAACACGGTGGCATGGGGAAATTCCACCGGCTCCCGGGCCTTCAGGAACACCCGGACCGGGGTTTTTTTCTCCGCGGTGCGGATTCGTTCAATGATTTCCTGTGCGTTCATCTGAGCGCCTCCTTTGGGACAGTAAGATGGGGGCAGTATACCATCTTTTCCCCCGCTGTGCAAGCACCTTTCCCAGGCGCCCCCGGACCACCGCCCCGCCCCACACTTTGACGCGCCCTTTCCCGGCGCAGGAGGTTTTTTATGCAAGTCATCCAATACCGCCGGGCCCTGCACCGGATTCCAGAGCTGGACCGGGACCTGCCGGAGACCCTGTCCTACCTTCGGGGGATTCTCTCCCCCCTCTCCTGCACCCTCTCCTCTCCCATCCCCGGCGCTCTGTGCGCCTTTTTCGACTTTGGCCGGCCCGACGCCATCGCCTTCCGCAGCGACGCCGACGCCCTGCCCATCACCGAGCGGACCGGGCTGCCCTTTGCCTCTGTCCATCCAGGGCGCATGCACGCCTGCGGCCACGACGGCCACATGGCCATGGTCCTGGACCTGGCGGTATGGCTGGACCAGCAGACCGCCCTGCCCCACAACGTCCTGCTCCTGTTTCAGCCGGCGGAGGAGACCACCGGCGGCGCCAAGGACCTGTGCCAGAGCGGCGTGCTGGAGGCCCATAAGGTCCAGTGCGTCTTCGGCATGCACCTGTGGCCGGAGCTCCCCGCCGGCGTCATCGCCTCCCGAAAGCGGGAGATGATGAGCCGGTCCTGTGAGGTTTCCGTCACCATCACCGGCCGCTCCAGCCACATCGCCAAGGCCGAGGAGGGCCTGGACGCCCTGGCCGCCGGGGTGGAATTCTACCGCCGGGCTGCGGCCCTGGAGGCCGCCCTGCCCCCCCACCTCTTCCGCCTGCTGAAATTCGGCCGGATGGAGAGCGGCACCGTCCGCAACGCGGTCAGCGGCAAAACGGTTCTGCTGGGCAGTCTCCGGGCGTTTCAGGACGAGGTCTTTCTGGACCTCCAGCAGGGGCTGCGGGAGATTGGCCAGCAGGTCCAGGCGGACACCGGCTGTCAGGTGGCGGTCCACACCAACGACGGGTATCCCGCCGTATGGAACCCCGACGCCCTGTACGACCGGGTCAAGGACCTGGGCCTTCCCTTCCTGGAGCTGGAGAAGCCTGTCATGATCTCAGAGGACTTCTCCTGGTACCAGCGCCATCTGCCCGCCCTCTTTTTCTTTTTGGGCTGCGGCCCCTCCCCGGCCCTTCACGCGGACAACTTTGCCTTTGACGAGTCCATTTTAGCAAAAGGCGCGGCCTTCTGGAAACAGCTGGCCGGCGCTTTCTGATCCCTCGCCCCCTGTCCCGGCGCGCGGCTTTCTCCGGGCATGCCTTGACAGGGGGCGGGTTTTTCTGTATGCTGAACATTGTTCAACTTGAAAGGAGTCCTTCCATGTATCCCTCCGTCACCTCTGACAAGGCCATCCTGCAGGCCAGCAGAACCCTCCTCCAGGAGCAGGGCTGGACCGCTCTCAACATCCGCTCGGTCGCCGCGGCCTGCGGGGTCTCGGTGGGGTCAATCTATAACCGTTTCGGCTCCAAGTCCCAGCTGGTGGCCGCCACGGTGGAGAGCATTTGGCAGGAGATCTTCTGCCTTCCCCAGGACCCCGGGGCCTTTGCGGACCTGCTCTCCTGCGTGGCATGGCTGTTTCAGCGGCTGGAGGAGAGCCGCCAAACCTACCCGGGCTTTCTCTCCGTCCACGCTCTCTGCTTTTCCCAGGAGGAACTGGACGCCGGCCAGCGTAGAATGGAGCGGTCCTGGGCGCACATCAAGCAGTTCCTCCTCGCTGTGCTGGCCCAGGACCCCCAGGTGCGCCCCGGGACATTTCACGAGGGGTTTTCCGCCGAGGACTTTGTCGACCTGCTGTTCTCCCTGCTGTTGGCCGCCCTGCTGCGGAAAGACGCGCCCTGCGCCCCCATCCTTGCCCTGATCCGCAGAACCATTTATTGAAAAATTCCCACAAAATCGTGGGAATTTTTCAAACGCCAACTTGAACATTGTTCAGAAAGGAGTTTTTCAGATGCAAGTGAAAAAGAACACCCTGCTGCTCCTGGCCTGCCTGGTCTGGACTGCGGCGGGGGTCAACATCCTCCGCATCGGCCTGCTGGCCTATGCCACCCAAGTCTCTCTCCCCCACATCTTGCTCTCCCTTTTGGTCTTTTTCCTCTTTCAGGTCTTTGTCTTCGGCCGCCTGGTGGGAAAACACACCAGACGGATCCTGGGATATTGGGAGGACAGACAGTTCTTCCTCCGCTTTTTTGACAAGAAGTCCTTTCTCATCATGGCTGGGATGATGAGCCTGGGCATGTTTCTCCGTGTCTCCGGTCTGGCGCCGGACCCCTTCCTGGCCGTGTTTTACTCTGGTCTGGGGGCCTCCCTGCTGCTGGCCGGCCTCCTCTTTGGCCGGAACTACGGCAGGGCGCTCCGCGCCGCCCGGCCCTGACCGCCCCTGTCAGTGAAAGCGAAGGCAGGCAAACCCCGCCTCTGTCTGCATCTCCACCTGATAGTCGGTGTTTCGCTCCAGCGTTTTCAGGGAGACCTCTTCCCCCGGCGCCACGGTCAGCTCGTCCACCACAAGGTTGTGCTGGTCATCCCACACCCGGAGTGTGACCGCGCTGTCGCTGTTGGCATCCAGGGTGACCGCCCTCTCTGCAAATAGGCCCTCAAACCGCAGCCGGTCTCCCTCCTCCCACGGGACAGGTGCCCATGTACCGTGGGTCTGAGCCTCCCGCAGGACCACCGTGGTGGTGGGGGAAAATAAATCGTGCACTACCTCCACCTCCTGATAGACCACACAGCCGGCGATCACCACCGCCGCGGTCAAAACAACGCAGAGCAGCGCCACCTGAAGCTTCTTCCGCTTCCAGTGCCGGCGAAAGGCCTGGAACGCCCGCCGGTCCTCCTCCTGCAGGTCGGGGGCGGAGGGCAGCGTCAGGGTCTGGGCCAGCTTCTCATACTCGTTCCGGCAGGCGGGGCAGGCGCTGAGGTGTTCCCGCACCGCCTGGGCAGTCTCCTCCCGCAGCGCCCCGTCGATGTACAGGGGCAGCAGGTCCTCCACAATGCTACAACGGATGGTGTTCATTCTCAATCCCCTCCATATACTCGATGATTTGTTTCTTCGCCCGGTAAAAGGTCACCCGGGCCCAGCTGGGCGTTTTCCCGAACAGCAGGCCGATTTTTTCAAAGGGAAGCTCCCCAAACACCCGCAGGGTAAACACCTCCTTGTACGGCTCCCGCATCCCGTGCAGAAACCGGTGGACCTGAAAGGCCCGCTCCCGGTCGATGATCTGTTCCACCAGAGGTTTCTCCGGTCCGGGGATGGACGTGGGAAATTCCTCCCCCGTGGTCCGCTTCTCCCGCTTGCAGTGGGTATAGTACGTGTGTTTGGCAATGGTAAACAGCCAGGCGCGGATGTCCTTGTCCCCTTGGAACCGGTCAATGGCCTTGAGGGCCTTGACAAAGGTCTCCTGGGTGATCTCCTCGGCCAGGTCCTCCCCGGCCGACAGGCTCCGCAGATACCGAAACACATCCTTGCAGTAGGACTGATAAATCCCCTCGAAGTCCACACAACTCCCCCTCCTTTCTCTCCAATAACGCCGGAAGAGAACAAACGTTACAAAAATTTTGAAAAAAAGAGGTCGTTTCCCCGAAGAGGGAAACGGCCTTCTTTTTGTCCGTTATCGCAGCTTCAGCAGGTCCCAGCGGGAGGAGACCCCGCATTTGCGGTACAGGTTCTGCAGATGTTTCAGCAGGGTGTTTTTGGAGATATGAAGCTGCTCTAAAATCTCCTCATTGTTCCGGTCCTGAAACACCAGCCCCAGGATCTCCGTCTCCCGACGGGTCAGCCCATAGACCTGGGTCAGTTCCTCCAGGGTCCGGGCCGGCTGCGCCGCCTGGGCCTGGCGTTGGGTACAGTGATAGCAGGCCAGATCAATGTGGTTGGACAGGGTACGCAGGAGAAAGGCCTCCCGGTCGGTGAACAGGCCATCCGCCTGGGTACGGTAAAAGGCCAGGCGGCCCATGGCCTGGCCCGCGTAAGTGATGTTCATCTGCATGCAGTCGTAGATGTGATAATCCAGATAGATTTTCCGGTAGCTGGGGGCGGAAAACCGGTTGTCTCCCGACAGGATTTCGCTGTCCCGCACCACCATGGACTCTGGCGCATGGCTGAGCCAGATACTATACGATTGGTCAATCTGCCCCAGCCAGGCCCGCTCTGCCGCCTCAAACTGCCGGGGCTGACAAAAAGGGTCCCGGTGGACAAGCTCCTGGGTCTCCGGGTCCACCTGAATGGAGAGAAAGCTGGCATAGGTATAGGGGATCATCAGCTTCAACTGTCCCAGCAGCGTCGGCTTCAGCTCCTCCATGGTCCGGCAGGCGTGGAGCCGGTAGAGCACCTCATTGTACAGCAGAAAGTCATTGGTTTCCATGGGCAGATCTCTCCTTGTGCATCGTCGTTCCCCTTTTAGGGCCGCAGCTTCAGCAGGTCCCAGCGGGAGGAAACCCCGCACTTGCGGTACAGGTTTTGCAAGTGCTTGAGCAGGGTGTGCCGGGAGATATGGAGCCGGTCCAGAATCTCTTCGTTGTTGAGGTCCTGGAAGACCAGGCCCAGAATCTCCGTCTCCCGGCGGGTCAGTTCGTAGTCTTGGACCAGCTCCTCCATGGTCCGGGTCTTGGGGAGCTTGCTGGCCTCCCGCTGGGCCATGGTGTAATAGGCATAGTTGACATGTCCTGCCAGTGCCCGGAGATAAAAGGCCTCCTGGTCGGTAAACACCCCGTCCGCCCGGGTCCGGTACAGGGTAAGCAGGGCCATCACCTGGTGATCGTAGGCCAGATTCATGCTCATGGTGTCGTAAATGTTATACTGCTGATAGAGCTCCTGAAAAATGGGGCTCTCCAGCCGGGCCTCCCCGGTCAGGTCACTGCTGCGGACCACGATGGACTCGGGGGCGTGGCTGACCCAAAAGCTCTCGTCCTGGTGATCCCGGTCGATCCAGGCCTCCTCCAGGGCGGTGAAGCTGTCCGGCAGGCAGAAGGGATCGCTGTGGCGGATCTCCCGGGTCTCGGGGTCAATCTCCACCACAATCAGGCTGGCATAGGTATAAGGGATCATCAGCTTCACCTGGGCCAGAATAGAGCGTTTCAGGTCATCCATATCCTGGCAGGTATGGATATGATAGATGATCTCATTGTACAGCAGAAAGTCGTTTTTCTCCATGGGGATTTCCTCCAGAGCAGACATCCAAGGCACCGATTCCTTTTCATTCTATCGTCTCCCCCAGCTAAAATCAAGCACTTTATGCCGCGCCCCTCCCCGCTCCTCTTCGCCGGGATTTTTATGTTCTTTTCTCTTTCCAAAAGCCGCATCCTTCCGCATTCCCGCCAGAGTCTTCCATATGATTCCTACTTATTTTTCATAATTTCTTCTTATCTTTCGTATGCTGTCCACTCATTTTTCAGAAGGACTACCTAATCTATGTTGGAATTTTCACTGGGTTTAGTCATTGAAATCAAGCAATTTTCCCGGTATGATACAGACAGATCAAGAGAGAACGGTTTGACAGCCCTCCTCGTGAAATAAAGTTTAAAAAGGAGCGATCATCATGAAAAAGTTCTTTGCCATCCTGCTGGGAATCGTCGATGTCTTCTGTGTGGGCCTCATCTTTTACCTGATGCTTTCCAACCTCTCCGGCACCCCCGCCCAGATCTTTCTCCCCATCCTCCCGCCCACCTTGGTTGCTTTCCTGGCCGCCGCGCTCATCGGCCGCCTGACCGGGCCGGAATCTTCCGCCGAACCCAAGAAGAAAGCCCCGAGCTTCCGCCGCCGCAACGCCTGATCCCTCTGTGACTTCTCTCCCTTTTTTCTCTCCCCCCGCTGCGCAGAAACAGCGGGGGGTGATCTTTCCCCTTTGGAAAGGAGGCCCCCATGAAACCTCGCTTTCTCACATCCCACTACGCCTGGATACAGGGCTGCTACTGGATGGCTTACTGCATTTTGCTTTCCTTTTCCAGCGTATATCTGCTGGACCAAGGATTCTCCAACACCCAGATCGGCCTGCTGCTTGGCTTGTCCGGCCTTTTGACCGCCCTGCTGCAACCCTTTGTGGGGGCCAGGGCGGACCACCTAAAGGTTCTCTCCCTGGGGCAGTTCGCCGCCCTGCTGATCCTGGCCATGCTGCTGTGCACCGGCGGTCTGCTCCTGCTTCCTGGACAGGCCGTCCAAGGGGGACTCTTTCTCTCCCTGTTGCTCCTGCTTCAGCTCCTGACCTCCCTGCTCTATGCCCTGGGGATGGACTGTGTCAACCAGGGCATGCCGCTGAACTTCGGCCTTGCCCGGGGCGTGGGGGCAGGGTCCTACGCGCTGGCCTCCACCCTCTGCGGCAGCGCAGCCACCGCTTTCGGTCCAAAGTGTATCCCTGTGCTGCTGGGCGGGGCGACCCTCCTGCTGCTGGCGGCCACCCTTTCCTTCCGGCCCGGTACCCCAGCCAAGCAGGCAGCCCCACCCCCAGCGTCCCCGCCATCGTCTCCCCAGTCCTTTTGGCGGCGCTATCCCCGGTTCCTCCCCCTGCTGGCCGGGGTGGTTCTTCTCTACACCAGCCACAATATTCTCATGAGTTTTCCCTATCAAATTGTCCAATATCTGGGCGGCGGCAGCGGGGAAATGGGAACCCTTCTCACCCTCCAGGGCCTTATGGACATCCCCGCCATGGTGCTCTTCTCCCTCCTGCTCCGCCGGGCTGCCAGCTGGCGCTGGGTCCGCTTGGCCGGCCTTTCCTTTTTCCTCCACGCCCTGCTCACTTGGCTGGCCCCCAGTGTATTCTTCCTCTATGGCATTCAGATCTTTGAGACCACAGGATACGCTCTGTACGCTGTGGCCTCCGTCTACTGGGTCAACGACATGACAGCGCCCGCAGACCGGGTCCAAGGACAAACCTATTTTACCATGGCCAATACCCTGGGCATCGTTCTGAGCAGTTTTCTGGGCGGCTTTCTCTTGGATGCCGCCGGCACCGGACCCACCTTGGCCTTTTCCACTGTAACCGGCGGGACCGGTATGGGCATCCTCTGGATCATGCTGCGGCAGGGCCAGGCCAAAGCAGCGGTACAGCAGGGATAGCCTATGCTGGATGGGTTCTCCTCTCCTGCCAAAAAACGGTCAAGAAGAGTTCTTCTCTTCTTGACCGTTTTTCTTCGTTTCCAGAAAATATCTGGCGTTACCGTCTTCGATACGTCACATAGGTATAGGCCAGGTCCTCATACCGGTAAGGTCCCTCCGTCTCCACTGCCTCCCAGGCGGGGTCCGCCGCCAGGTTGGGAAAATAGCAGTCCGCCACCGGGAAGGCCCTGTGAATCTGGGTCACATAGGCTGTGTCACAGTAGGCCAGGGCCTGCCGGTATACGGAGGCCCCGCCGATGACAAAGGTATCCGCTGGCGCGGCGGCCAGGGCAGCCTTCAAGGTGGCAAAGACCTCTCCTCCCGCCGGGGCAAAGGCGGGGTCGGTGGAGAGGATGAGATTCCGCCGGTTTTTCAGAGGGCGTCCCCCGGGAAAGGTAGCCAGGGTCTTTCGTCCCAGCAACACCGGATGGCCGGTGGTCAGCCGCTGAAACCGCTTGAGATCCGGGGGAATATAGCACAGTTGATCCCCGTCTTTTCCAATGGCCCAGCAGGCATCCACCGCGACAATGAGATTCATGGGCGCACCTCCTCAAATGGCCACGGGAATTTTTTCTTTTAGAGGATGATACCGGTAATTTTCCAACTGGACGCTGTCAGGGGTAAAGGCATAGAAATCCTTCACCGCCGGGTCCAACCGCATCCTGGGGGCCGGGTAAGGCGTGCGGCCCAGGAGCTCCTCTACCAGGGGCACATGGCGGTCGTAAATATGGGCGTCCGCAATCACGTGGACCAGCTCGCCCGCCTCCAGCCCGGACACCTGGGCCAGCATGTGAACCAGCACAGCATACTGCATTACGTTCCAGCCGTTGGCGGTAAGCATGTCCTGAGACCGCTGGTGGAGAATGGCGTTGAGGGTGTTTCCCGTGACGTTAAAGGTCATGGAATAGGCACAGGGATACAGGGCCATCTCACTCAAATCATGGTGGTTATACAGGTTGGTGAGAATGCGCCGGGAAGAAGGGTTGTACTTTAGGTCATACAGCACCCGGTCTACCTGGTCCATCTCTCCCTCCGGGTAGCGATGCTTCACCCCCATCTGATAGCCGTAAGCCTTGCCAATGGACCCGGTTTCATCGGCCCAGGCATCCCAGATGCCTGTGGACAGCGCCCGGACGTTGTTGGACTTCTTTTGCCAGATCCACAGCAGCTCCTCCACCGCACTTTTCAGGTACATCCGCCGGATGGTCTGGATGGGAAATTCCTCCCGCAGATCATAGCGGTTGACCAATCCGAAACATTTGACCGTATGGGCAGGGGTGCCGTCCTCCCACCGGGGGCGGACCGGCAGATGGGTGTCCCAGGTGCCCCGGGACAAAATCTCCTGGCAGTTGGCCAGGAAGATTTGGTCTGCTTTGCTCATGGTGCTTCCTCCTCTGTGACAATGCCGAAGGCCACGCCCTCCCCCACAGCGGTAAGGGTGACGGGGCAAACCCGGTTGTGCAGGTTCTCCCCCTTCCCCCGAACTTCTATGTATTGGGGGGTATAGCCCCGCCAGAACCCGTCCTTTTCCTCTTCAAACAGGACAGAGACCCGCTGTCCCATCCAGCTGCTCAGCCAGCTTTTCTCCATGGCCCGGGCCAGTTCCGCCCCCTGATGGGCCCGGCGGGCCTTTTCCCCGTTGGGAATCTGCCCGGGCATCCCGGCGGCCGGGGTGCCCTGCCGGCGGGAGTAGGGGAAAATGTGCATCTGGGCAAAGGCGCAGGTCTGGAGAAAGGACAGGGTCTGGGCAAACTCCCCCTCCGTCTCCCCCGGAAAGCCCACAATCAGGTCCGTGGTGAGGGCAGGCCGGTCAAAATGCCGGCGCAGCAGCTCCACCGACTCCAGGTAGCGCTCGGTGGTGTACCGCCGCTTCATGCGGGCCAGGGTGGCGTCGCAGCCGCTCTGCAGGGACAGGTGAAAGTGGGGACATAGGTTGGGCAGGCCGGCCAGCTGGGCACAGAAGTCCTCGGTCACCGTTCTGGGCTCCAGAGACCCCAGCCGCACCCGCATCCCGGGCACCGCCCGGCAAACCTGGGCAATGAGCGCGGCCAGGCCGGGCCGTTCCGGCAGGTCCCGGCCATAGGCGGACAGCTCAATCCCCGTAAGCACCAGCTCCCGGTAGCCCGCTTCGGCCAGGTCCCGGGCCTGGGCCGCCGCCTGCTCCACCGGCAGGGAGCGCACCGCCCCCCGGGCATAGGGGATGATGCAGTAGGCGCAGAAGTTGGTGCAGCCGTCCTCCACCTTGAGCATGGCCCGGGTCCGCCCCTCCAGCCCCCCGGCGGGGAGGGGCTCAAAGACCCGGCGGCGGAAGGGGTCGTCCAGGGCCACCGCCTTCTCCCGGGTGTGCGCCAGCTGCTCCAGCAGGTCCAAAAATCCCCGCCGGTCTCCGCTGCCGCCGATGAGGTCCACCTCCAGCTGCTGGGCGGCCTCCGGGGAGACCTGAGGGTAGCATCCACAGAGCGCCACCAGCGCCCCGGGCGCCCGCTTCCGGGCCTGCCGGACCGCCTGCCGGGATTTCTTATCGCTGGTGGCCGTCACGGTGCAACTGTTGATGAGATAGACGTCGGCCTGCGCCTCAAAGGGCATCAGGCTGTGTCCCCTGGCCCGGAGGAGCTCCTCCATGGCCTGGCTCTCGTACTGATTCACTTTGCACCCCAGGGTGTGGATGGCAACGCGCATGGGGAACCTCCTGTGTGGGAAAAATGCTTTTCTTTTGGAAAAAAACCTGGTATAATAGAATACTCATGATCGATCTTAACACAAATCCGCAGGTCGGTCAATTTGTTTCCAGGGGAGTTTGCCATGTCCCATCCTTTTTTCGCCTACATCGCCCGCATGCGCTATATCGTCCGCTGGGGCCTAATGCGCAACACCATGCAGGAAAATATCCAGGAACACTCCCACATGGTGGCTGTGCTGGCTCACGCCCTGGCGGTCATCCGGCGGGACAAGTTTGGGGGAACGGTGGACCCGGGCCGGGTGGCCGCTGTGGCCCTCTACCACGACGCACCGGAGATTTTCACAGGGGACCTTCCCACCCCTGTGAAGTACGCCAATCCCGCCATCCAGACCGCTTACAAGGCGGTGGAGGCCGACGCCGCCCAGCGGCTGGTGGCCATGCTCCCCCAGGAGATGCGCCCTGCCTTTGTCGCCCTGCTGGAGGAATCCGACCCGGAGGTACTGGTTTTGGTGAAGGCCGCCGACAAGCTCTCGGCCCATCTCAAGTGCCTGGAGGAACTGAAGGCGGGCAACCGGGAGTTCCAGTCCGCCGCCCAGCAAACCCGCGCGGCCCTGGACGCCTTCCACCTGCCGGAGCTGGACTATTTCCTGGCGGAGTTTCTCCCCGCCTTTCCCCTCACCCTGGACGAACTCCAGGCCGACGCCCAGGCATAGGCAGCCCAGAACGGCCATAAGATCAAACTAAGGATAAGAGAGGTATCATTCACTATGCGTGCAGTTATCACCGTCGCCGGGAAAGACCGGGTGGGCATCATCGCCTCGGTCACCCAGGCCCTGGCCCAGCAGAATGTCAATGTTCTGGATATCACCCAGACCATCCTTCCCCCCGACTTTTTCACCATGGTCATGCTGGTGGACGCCGGCGCCGCCAAAGTCCCCTTCGGCGAACTGGCCGACCAGATGTCCGCTCTGGGCGACCAGATGGGCATGGTCATCCGGGCCCAGCGGGAGGACACCTTCCAGGCCATGCACCGGATCTGAGGAAGGAGAACCATTGTCATGATCAATTCCTCGGAAATTCTGCAAACCATCCGCATGTTCGACCAGCAGCATCTGGACATCCGCACCATCACCATGGGCATCTCCCTGCTGGACTGCGCCGACCCCGACCCCAAGGCCGCCTGCCGGAAGGTCTATGACAAGATCTGCCGCCGGGCACAAAACCTGGTGGCCACCGGCCAGACCATTGAAAAGGAGTTTGGCATCCCCATTGTCAACAAGCGGGTGTCGGTGACCCCCATCTCCCTGGTGGCCTCCGCCAGTGACACAGCGGACTACGCTCCCTTTGCCGCCGCCCTGGACAAGGCCGCCAAAACCATCGGCATCAACTTCATCGGCGGCTTTTCCGCCCTGGTGCAGAAGGGGTTCACCCAGTCTGACCGAAAGCTCATCGCCTCCATCCCCGAGGCCCTGGCCACCACCGACCTGGTGTGCTCCTCGGTGAACGTGGGTTCCACCAAGGCGGGCATCAACATGGATGCCGTGGCGGAGATGGGCCGGGTCATCAAAATGACCGCCGACCGCACCGCCGCGGCGGGGGGCTTCGGCTGCGCCAAGCTGGTGGTCTTCGCCAACGCCGTGGAGGATAACCCCTTCATGGCCGGCGCCTTCCACGGGGCGGGGGAACCGGAGTGCGTCATCAACGTGGGCATCTCCGGCCCCGGGGTGGTCCACCACGCCCTCCAGCAGGTGAAGGGCGAACCCTTTGACGTGGTGGCCGAGACCATTAAAAAGACCGCTTTCCGTATCACCCGCATGGGCCAGCTGGTGGCCCGGGAGGCCTCCGCCCGGCTGGAGGTCCCCTTCGGCATTGTGGACCTCTCCCTGGCCCCCACCCCCGCCGTGGGGGACTCGGTGGCCCGGATTCTGGAGGAGATGGGGCTGGAGGTCTGCGGCACCCACGGCACCACCGCCGCCCTGGCCCTGCTCAACGACGCGGTGAAGAAGGGAGGCGTCATGGCCTCCAACCACGTGGGGGGCCTCTCCGGTGCCTTCATCCCCGTCAGCGAGGACGAAGGGATGATCGCCGCCGCCCAGCAGGGGGCCCTGGGGCTGGACAAACTGGAGGCCATGACCTGCGTCTGCTCCGTGGGTCTGGACATGATTGCCGTGCCCGGAGACACCTCCGCCGAGACCCTCTCAGCCATCATCGCCGACGAGGCCGCCATCGGCATGGTCAATTCCAAGACCACCGCCGTGCGCCTGATCCCCGCCCCCGGCAAGAAGGTGGGGGACACCGTGGAGTTTGGCGGCCTGCTGGGCTCCGCCCCGGTGATCCCCGTCCATCCCTTCTCCAGCGCCCCCTTCATCCAGCGGGGCGGCCGCATTCCGGCCCCCATGCAGAGTCTGAAAAACTGAGTCTGACGGAACGTCGCGCCTGTATCAGGAGGTGTTTGATTTGCTGCAATTTGATGTGACCCACGCCCTCCCCTTCCTGCCGGAGAACTGGCTTTCCTCCCGGCTGGACGGCCTGACCGAGGCCCGGAACCTGCTGGAACGGGGCAACGGACTGGGGGGGGCTTTCACCGGCTGGGTGGACCTTCCGGCCTCCTACGACCCGGAGGAGCTGCAGCGGATTCTCCAAACCGCCCGGATCATCCGGGGGCAGTCGGAGGTTCTCATTGTCATTGGCATCGGCGGCTCCTATCTGGGCGCCCGGGCCATGTTGGAGCTGCTGACCTCCCCCAACTATAACTTGCTGCGTAAAAAGACCCCTCAGATTTTCTTCACAGGCAATACCCTCTCCTCAGATGCCCTGACCGAGCTGCTGGACTACGTGCGGGACAAGGACTTCTCCGTAAATGTCATCTCCAAATCCGGCGACACCACAGAGTCCTCCATCGCCTTTTTCCTCTTCCGGCGGCTGCTGGAGGAAAAATACGGCCGGGAGGGCGCCCGGGACCGGATTTTTGCCACCACGGACCGACGGGAGGGAACCCTCCGGGCCCTGGCCAACCAGGCGGGCTACGCCACCTTCTCCGTCCCCGCCTCCATCGGCGGGCGGTACTCGGTGCTCACTGCGGCGGGGCTTCTCCCCCTGGCCGTGGCCGGCCTGGACATCCAGGAGATGCTGGCGGGGTCGGCCGACGCCATGGGGGTGCTGCGGCAGCCCGGCCAGGACAACCCCGCCTGGCAGTACGCCGCCGCCCGCAACGCCCTGTACGCGGAGGGCAAGCTCATTGAGCTGCTGGCCTGCTACGAGCCCCACCTGCGCGCCTTCGGCGAGTGGTGGAAGCAGCTGTTCGGGGAGAGCGAGGGCAAGGACGGGCAGGGGGTGTTCCCCGCCAGCGTGGAGTTCACCACCGACCTGCACTCCATGGGCCAGTACATCCAGGAGGGCGCCCGGAACCTGTTTGAGACCGTGGTGCGCTTCACCGTTCCCCAGTCCTCCTGCCTGCTGGACCCAGTGCCCGGCGACCACTCGGGCCTGGACTTTCTCCGGGGAAAGGACCTGCGGTTCGTCAACGAACAGGCCCGGCGGGGCACCGTCTTGGCCCACGTGGCCGGCGGCGTGCCCAACCTCCTGCTCACCGTGCAGGAGCGCACCCCCTACTGGGCGGGGCAGCTGGTCTATTTCTTTGAATACGCCTGCGGCCTGTCCGGCTATCTGCTGGGGGTCAATCCCTTTAACCAGCCCGGTGTGGAGGCCTATAAAACCAACATGTTCGCCCTGCTGGGCAAGCCCGGCTTCGCGGCCCGGCGGGAGGACCTGCTGTCCAAGGGACCGTCCTAAGGGCCCTTGGGCCCCGGGACCCCCAGCGAAAGAAAAGCACAAAAAAGAGAATTTCTTTGGAAGGAATTTATAAAAATCTGATAAATCCCATTGCAGTTTTCCCGTTGGTATGGTAACATGAACCCAACAGGAAGTTTATTCTTTTCTGGATCAAGAAGGAGTGATTATTCATGGTTCGAGTAATTATGGGCGCAAAAGGTACCGGTAAAACCAAGCAGCTCATTGATATGATCAATCATGCCGCTGACAACGAGGGCGGCAGCGTGGTCTGCGTCGAAATCGGCAAAAAGCTGGTTTATGATGTCAGCCCCAAAGTCCGTCTGGTGGAGTCCAGTGACTTCGCCGCCGACAACTTTACCTTCCTCAAGGGCTTTATCAGCGGCATGTATGCCTCCAACTACGATTTGACCCACGTGTTCATCGACAGCCTGTGCAGAATCATCCCCTCCGAGCCCGACTCCCCTGAGGTGGAGGAATTCCTGGCCTGGCTGGATCGTTTCTCCGACACCAACAAGGTGAAGTTTACCATCACCATCAGTGCCGATATCGCCCTGGCCACCGAGGCCATCAAGGCCTATTTCTGATCGGTCCCTCTCACCCCCCAGTTCTGTAAGGAGGAAGAATGCCCATGGCATTGCGTGATAAGCTCAACTCCCTGGCTGCGGAAGCCGCCAGCAAGGCCAACACCGCCATTGAAAACGGAAAACTGAGCCTCAAGATCAACAACGAGGAAAAAAAGATCGACGAGTTCACCCTGAATATCGGCGAGCTGGTCCTGGACAAGCTGGACGGAGGAGAGACCTTCGACGACGAGATCATGGCCCTGTATTCCTCCATTCAGGCCGCCCGGGAAGTCATTGCCCGGGCGAGAGCCGACATTGAGGCCAGCCGTCAAGGGGAAGAGGCAGAAGAGGATGCCCTTTCCCCTACCTGTTCCAGCTGCGGTGCGGCACTGTCCCAGGACGACAATTTTTGCGCACACTGCGGCGTCAAAGTCGAGAAAGCCCCCGCTGCTGTCTGTCCCGCCTGCGGTGCGGTGCTCTCTGCTGAGGCTGTGTTCTGCTCCCAGTGCGGCAGCAAGCTGGCGTCCTCTCCCAGTTCAGAGGCGGACGGAGCAGAGTAAAACAGATCCCATTTTCGTCAGACCCGCCGCTTCTTCAGGAAGGGGCGGGTCCCTTTTCTCCAGAAGAAAGGAGGCTTCCCATGGACAGATCCCCAAAGCAGCTCCAGGAACTGACCCTGGCTTTGCTCTATCTCACCTCCCTCCAGGACCATGACGACCCCGCCGGCCGCCGGTGCTGGAAGGGGTATGACTTTCAGGTTCTGGAGGACCTGAAAGCCCAGGGGCTGCTCCAGGATACCCAAGGCCGCATTCCCCTGCGGCTGCCCCAGGAGGGCGTGGCCCGGGCACAGGCTGTCCTGGCCGCCCTGGGGATGGAAGACCTGGTCCCCCGGCCAGAATAACCAAAACCGCCCCTTCCGTCGCGCACAACTGCGGCGGAAGGGGCGGTTTTTACCGGGAGTACAGATGCGCCCCAGCTGGTTTACCGATAGGATTCGGTGTAAATTTTCACCAGGTCCTTATCTGTGAGCTTCAGACGGTCCAGCTTGAACAGGATGCCCATGGTGCTCCGGGCGTTGTCCACAAATTTGGGGAACTCCTCCGGCGTAATGCCGTAGTCGGACATCTTCAGCTCGTCCACGCCACAGGCCTTCTGCAGGTCCACCAGGGCGGTCACAAAGTCCATGGGCTCCTTGGCGTCGGTCTTGCCCATGGCCTTGGCCATGTCGATAAACCGGTCGTGAAGCTCCGGGCAGTGCTCCACAAAGTGCGTATAGTAGGCCCGGCTGAGCATGATGAGCCCGGCCCCGTGGGCGATCTCGTGGTAATAGGCGGACAGAGGATGCTCCATGGCGTGCTCGGAGCACAGATTGTCCACGCTCATCACCATGCCGGACAGGCTGCTGCCGAAAGCCACCTGCTCCCGGGCCTGTACGTTCTTCCCGTCCTGGCAGGCGGTGGCCAGGTTCCGGCCCACGGCCTCAATGGCCCGCAGGGCCAGCATGTCCCGCATCAGGTTATTGGTGTTGTTGATGTAGGACTCCGTGGAGTGGAAGAGGGCGTCAAAACCCTGGTAAGCGGTAAACTTGGGGGGCACGGAGAGCATAAAGTCAGGGTCCACGATGGAGAGGACGGGGAAGGTGTTCTTGTTGCCGCCGCTCATCTTCTCCTTGGTTTCCTCGTTGGTCACCACGGTCCAGGCATCCAGCTCCGTCCCGGTGCCGGCGGTGGTGGGAATGGCCACAATGGGCAGGGGCTTGTTCTTCATCTTTTTGCCGCCGCCGGTGCCGCCGTACATGTAGTCCCAGTAATTGCCCTCATTGGGGGCCATCATGGCAATGGCCTTGGCCGCGTCAATGCTGCTGCCGCCGCCCAGGCCCAGGACAAAGTCACAGCCGTTGGCCCGGGCGCAGGCCGCGCCGTCCATCACATTGTCCAGGACGGGGTTGGCCAAAATCTTGTCAAACACGGTGTAGGTCACCCCGGCCTGGGTCAGCTGGTCCTGCACAATGTCCAGGTAGCCGTTGGCCCGGGTGGATTTGCCGCTGGAAATGACGATCAGGGCATGCTTGCCCGGCAGACGCTGCTTGTGCAGCTTCTGGATCGCGCCCTGGCCAAAGACCAGGTTGGTGGGAACGTGGAACGAAAAGCTCACGGTTAATTCTCCTTTCGGTTTTCCATGGGCGCCAAAACGCCAATTTTACCAGTTCACTCTATCACGGAACCCTGCCGGGAGCAAGTCCCCTTCTGTCTTTTTTCCAAAATTTCTCCCTAAAAATTTCTTTTGAAATTCGTCAAAATTTTCCTTTACAATTCCCGTCTCCCCTGCTATAATAACTTGGCAAGTTAAGATTGCTATGCGCCAGTAGCGTAATGGATAGCGCATCAGATTCCGGTTCTGAGGGTTGGGGGTTCGAGTCCCTCCTGGCGTGCCAAAAAAACAGTGTGTTCTTATTTTACAAGAACACACTGTTTTTTTGTTTTCCCCTGCAAAGAGCGGGAAAGCCATCCTCCCTCTCCCCCAGTCCACGCACCAAGCCCGCTCTCCAGGCATAGAATGGCAGCGGTTCGAGATTCCTCTGTGATCTCCACGATCCATGTCATGCCAAAAGGAGGCAAGATAGGATTTGTTTCTCACTCGTCTGAGCAATCTGCTCTGCGTCAAAAGCATTGTCACCATTCTGCTCACCCTGGTCTTTGGATACCTGACCATCACCAATCGGGTCTCCGGTCAGGATTTTCTTACGATATTCTCGGTGGTCATTGCTTTCTATTTTGGAACGCAAAGTCAACGGCTCTATGACAATGACACCACCTCCAAAGGGAAATCGTAGCCTTGGCCTTGCAGCCCTCATTCTTTTGCGCGGGAGGAAGCTCATATGAATTGTTATGGATACAACTATTACAAAAACTGCTACCCCAACCCTCTCCCGGAGGAGCAAGTGGTCTCCGGTCTCCAGGGACCGCAAGGGCCCCGGGGAGAACAAGGTCCCCAGGGAGAACAGGGCATCAAGGGAGACACCGGGTGCCCCGGCCCCATCGGTCCCCGGGGAATGGCAGGCCCGCAGGGCCCCCGGGGACCCCAAGGGGTCAGGGGCGACATGGGACCGAAGGGAGACCCTGGCGCCGTAGGACCGCAGGGACCCCGAGGTGACCCCGGGCCCATGGGCCCCCAAGGAGACCGAGGACCCGTAGGGCCCAAAGGGGACGCAGGCCCCATGGGGCCCACCGGTCCGAGAGGAGAGCGCGGTGAGCAGGGAGAGCGGGGCCCCGCCGGGGAACAGGGACCCCAGGGCGAGCAGGGCTATGCCGGTGTGCGGGGGCCCCAGGGACCCCAGGGGGAAATGGGCTGCCCCGGCCCCCAGGGCGAACAGGGGCCCCAAGGAGAACGGGGAATCCAAGGGGAGCGCGGTGAGACCGGTCCCCAAGGGGAACGGGGGGAGACCCCTACGGTGGCAGTCGGCACCGTGCAGCTGGGCGACCTCCCACAGGTCATCGCCAACCCCACGGAGACCGGCATTTCCCTGGACTTTGTGGTCCCGCTCGGCCCCACCGGCCCCCAAGGGGAAGTAGGTCCGCAAGGCATCCAGGGTCCCCAGGGCGCACAGGGGGAAACCGGTCCCCAGGGCCCCACAGGCGCTTCCCCCACGGTTTCGGTGGGCACCGTCACCGCCGGCGAGGACCCCCATATCACCGCCGTCCCCACGGAGACCGGCGTTTCCCTGAGCTTCGTGGTCCCCATTGGCCCCACGGGGCCCCAGGGCGAGACCGGCCCCCAAGGAGAAACCGGCGCGCGCGGTCCCCAGGGTGAACCCGGGGCCACCGGTCCCCAAGGCCCCGCCGGCGGCACACCCACAGTGGCGGTGGGCAGCGTCACCGCCGGGGCAGATCCCCAGGTGACCGCCATCCCCACAGAGACGGGAATCTCCCTGGATTTCGTGGTCCCCGTGGGGCCCACAGGGCCCCAGGGAGAAACCGGCCCCCAGGGCGAGAAAGGCGAGGCAGGTCCCCAGGGCGAGACCGGTGGGATCGGCCCCCAGGGGGAGAAAGGTGATGTAGGTCCCCAAGGGGAATCCGGTCCAAAAGGCGACCCCGGCACCTCCCCCAAAATCACTGTGGAAGAGGACACCCCCACCACCTATAAGGTAAAGTTCACCGACGACACCCAGGAGATCGTCAGCCCAAACCTCCGCTCCAACCTGAAGGTCTATAATAAAAACCTCTCGGTTGCCGGCAGTTCCCTGGAGGTTCCCCTGGAAAATCTGATCCTCACGGCGGAATACTCCGGGGTGGGAACCATTCGGCTCTCCCTCCGGCCCAAAGACACCGCCGCCCCCGTGCTGGCAGATGTCCGACGGACCAGCATTTACGGCGGTCTGGGCGCAGTGGAGGTACAGACCCTCGACAACACCAAAATCTCCACCAGGACTGTGATAGACGACATCGTGTACGATCAGTCCGAAGAAATGCACTGGATCCGGCTCCGGCAGCAGGACCCCAGCACCAGCCTTTGGTCCATGTGCGAGGTCCGCACCTTCTCCTCCAAGCTGGGTGCCAGAACCTCCATCTGCGTGGATTGGCTCTATACCGGCGTCACATTTTAACATCACAACGTGCAAGCGCCCCTCTGGATCAGAGGGGCGCTTGCCGTTATCCCGTGGTCACATCCCGCCCGGCCATGCAGCGGATGGTCAGGAAGGAAAAGAGGGCGATGCAGACCCCGCAGGCCAGCACAAAGGGTCCCACCTCCAGGGAGAGGTTGGGGTTATTGGCCCGCATGCCCAGGCAGAGCAGGGAATATGGGCAATACAGTCCGGCCCCCTGGCTGGTCATCACCAGGCCGGCAATGCCCCCCACCAGCCCCAGGGCCACCGGCGGGGCGAAGGAGCGGATCACCAAGCTGAGGAAAAGCTGCACCGCACACACCGCCATGCCCCCCAAGGCCCCGAAGAACATCCAGCCCGCCAGCTGAAGGGGCAGCCCGCCGGACACCCCTGCCAGCTGGCCGCTAAGCAGATACAGTACCCCAATGCAGACCTGCCCCAGCACCGCCACACCGGCGGCCAGGAGAAACTTGCTCCAGTAGAGGTCCCGCACCGGCACCGGGGCGGTCATCAGGCTGTTCCAGTTGTGATCCGTGTGCTCCAGCCGCCACTGCCAGGCACAAAACACACCAAACTGCGCCGGCATGAAAAAACTGGCGGAAAATATGGTATGCTGGCTCCACAGACTGTACCATCCATTGTCCAGAATCTCCAGGTTTCCCAGATAGTTCAGGGTTCCCATAATCGCAGGAAACAACGGCAGGACCAGAAAGACCGCCCACACCGGGCTCCGGCGGCATTTCATTCCCTCACTGCGCAATGCACGAAGCAGCACCTTTCATACCTCCTTCCGAACAAACAGGCCCCGGCCCACCGCCAGCACGACGATCATCCAGAGAGCCAGCAGGCCGAATTCCAGGGGCCGGGTCTGGACCCAGTAAAACTCCGTGGCCCGGGTGACCGGGTCCCAGTTCATGCCCGCCTGGATCAGCACCCCATAGTACCCCCAGATGACGCACCGCTGGACCCACTGGGGAAAAAACAGGGCAAACAGCCCCACAAAGCTGCCGAAAATCCCCACCGCCAGCGGCACCGCCTGGTTGACAAACCAAAGGGACAGGCCCTGCTGCAAGGCATAGATCACAAAACTCACCCCAAAGCAGAGGGCAAAGGAAAGCAGCAGCTTCCCCCAGGGGATCTGGGTCGGAAACCCCACCGCCAGCCCCAACAGACTCAGGAGCACCGTGCGCAGCAGCAGCATGCCGCCCACCAGAATCGCTCCCCAGGCCAGCTTGGCCCCAAACAGCCGCTGCGGCGTGGTCACGGTCTCCCAGAGCTTCCAGGTGCTCCCCTTGTGCTCCAGCTCACAGTTCCGGCTGGCCAGGGCACTGATGGTGAGGGGCAGCATCACCGCGTCGATGACCGCCAGGTTATACAGCAGGGACATCCAGCCCTGGGCCAATTCCCCCGGCTCCATCTGGGTCAAGGTGCGGCCCATCCACGCCAGCTGCACCGCCACAAAGGCCAGACAGATCAGGGCAATCTTTCTCCGGCGGCATTTGAAAAACTCCATCCGCAGCAGCTTCATAGGCTCACTTCCTTTCCCCCTGTGAGCTCCAGGAAGATGTCCTCCAGGCTCTTCTGCCGCTCCTCCAGGCGGACCAGCCCCAGGCGTCCCTCCACCAGAGCCCGGCACAGCCCGGCCGCCTGCTCGTCCGGGAGAATGGGCAGGACCAGATAGTCCCCCTCCTCCGTCCAGCCGATGCCCTTCTCCCTGAGCACCTGGGCGGCCAGCGCATTGTTGGTGGTTCGCAGGGCCAGATGGTGGCGGCTGCGCCCATGGAGGGCGGCCAGGGTGTCCTGGAACACCAGCACCCCCTCCCGGATGATGCCCACGGTGTCGGCCATCTGGTCGATCTCACTGAGCAGGTGGCTGGAGACCACCACCGTCATGCCAAACCGGCTGGGCAGGTCCCGGATCAGCTCCCGCATCTCCTGGATGCCCGCAGGGTCCAGGCCGTTGGTGGGCTCGTCCAAAATCAGCAGCTTGGGATAGCCCAGCAGGGCCGTGGCAATGCCCAGCCGCTGCTTCATTCCCAGGGAATAGTGGCAGACCTTTTTCCCCCGCTGCCCCTCCAGCCGGACGATCTCCAGCACCTCCCGGATGGCTTTTGGGGGAAGGCCCCGGAGGGTCTGCACAATCCGCAGGTTCTCCTCCCCGGTGAGGTGTCCGTAATAGCTGGGGCTCTCAATGAGACTGCCCACCTGGCGCAGCACGGCAATCCGGTTGCTTCGGTTCATGGGCTGGCCAAACACCTGAATCTCCCCCTGGGTGGGGCGGACCAGCCCCAGGATCATCTTCAGCGTGGTGGACTTCCCCGCGCCGTTGGGCCCCAGGAAGCCGTAAATGCTCCCCTCCGGCACCTGAAGGGCCAGGTTGGTCACCCGCATGACCGTGCCATAGCGTTTGCACAGGTTTCTGGTTTCAATGATCGGCATAGCGCAAACCTCCTTACAGGGCAAAGAATACCGCGCCCGCCTTACATCCCCATGAAGGCCACCTTACGATTTCCTTACTTTTTTCCCAAGGTGGCTGGAAATGCCCCGGAAATCCGTTATACTATATAAGAACAACAGGAGGTGTGTTTCTATGGCTTATCAGATTTTGGTGGTGGACGATGAACCCGCCCTCCGGATGATGGTGCAGGAAATCCTGACCCAGGCCGGCTACGCCGTCTGCCTGGCCGGCAGCTGCAGGGAGGCCCTAACCCAGCGGGCCCAGGTCCATCCCGACGCCATTCTCCTGGACGTGATGCTCCCCGACGGCGATGGGTTCTCTCTGCTGGGCCAGCTGCGGCAGCAGGGGGACGTCCCGGTGCTCTTTCTCTCCGCCCGGGATGAGGACGAGGCCCGGCTCCGGGGCCTGGGACTGGGCGCCGACGACTACATCACCAAACCCTTTTTGGCCCAGGAGCTGCTGCTGCGGCTGCATGCAGTGCTCCGCCGGGTGTACCGCGCCGCCTCCGAGGAGGAGCCCGCCCGGCTGGGCGGCACGGAGGTCCATTGGGGGACGGGAACCCTCCGGCGGGACGGCCGGGAGGTCCCCCTCACCGCCAAGGAGTTTGCCCTGCTGAAAAAGCTCTGGGAGAACCACGGCAACATTGTCACCATCGACGCCCTCTGTCAGGCCCTGTGGGAGGGGCCCATGGTGGGCTATGAGAACACCCTCATGGTCCACATCCGCCGCCTGCGGGAGAAGCTGGAGGCCGACCCCTCTCACCCCAAGCACCTGCTCACCGTCCGGGGCCTGGGCTACCGTCTGGTGCGGGAGGCAGCCCCATGAAGTTAAAGCACCTCTGGAAGGCCGCCGGATTGGTGGCCCTCTCCGCCATCCTGATTCTGACCCTCTGCCTGGCCGGTCTCCTGGCCCTGGTCCTCCGCTCCGCCCAGATCACCCAGTTCTGGAACGCCCCTCTGACAAAGCTCTCCCAGTCCCTGGTTCTGGAGGAGGGCCGCTATCACTTCACAGGAGAGGACCTTTTGGCACAGCAGGACCTCTGGCTCATGCTGGTCGGACGGGACGGTCAGGTCCTGTGGCAGTACAACAAGCCGGCGGAGGTCCCTGACCAGTACGACCTGCTGGATGTCGCCGCCTTTACCCGGTGGTACCTGGAGGATTACCCCGTCCAGACCCGCATCCGTCCAGACGGTCTGCTGGTGGCAGGCGCGCCCAAGGGAAGCACCTGGAAGCTCACCATCTCCCTCTCGGAGCAAATCCTCCACCTGCTGCCTGTCTGGGGGGTGCTCCTGTTCTTTCTCTCCCTGATCTGCGTGCTGGCCCTGGCCGCCCTTCTGCTGCGCCGCTGGTTCCGGCAGGACCAGCAGGCCCGGGATGAAGCCCGGTCTGACTGGATTAACGGCATCTCCCACGACATCCGTACCCCCTTGAGTATGGTCATGGGCTATGCGGGACAGCTGGAGGCCGACTCCGCCCTGCCCCCGGCCCGCCGGGACCAGGCCGCCATCATCCGCCGGCAGAGCCAGACCATCCGAGACCTGGTCAACGACCTGAACCTCACCATGCGTCTGGACTGCCAGATGCAGGCCCTTCGGAAAACCAAGCTGGACCTGGCCCCCTTCCTGCGCCAAACCGCCGCGGATTTTCTCAACAGCGGTTTGGCGGAGGGTTTCTCCCTGGCGCTGGACCTGCCGGACCAGCCCCTGCCCAGCCTGGAAGCCGACGAGTTTCTCCTTCGCCGGGCCCTCAACAACCTGCTCATCAACTGCGTCCGGCACAACCCCCCGGGGGCTGTCATCCGCCTGGGGGCCCGGCAGACAGGCAAGGCATGCCTGCTCTGGGTGGAAAACACCACCCCCGATGCCCCTGCCCCACCACTGTACCAGGAGGAGGACGGTGGCCCAGCCCACGGAACCGGGTTAAAATTGGTGGCCCAGATCGCCGCAGCCCACGGCGGGCAAGCCACCTTTTTCCAGGGGGAAACCTTCCTCTGCCAGCTGCGCCTGCCCATGCGCCCCTCTTAATGGGATGGCTCCCCCCTTCCACGAAAAAAATCACGCCGGTTCTGGTTTGTCCTCCAGAACCGGCGTGGTTTTTCTTGCCCTTATCTACTTGTCGTCCGTACCAAAATTCCCGCCAACTCCTGGGCCGCCGGGGCAATCTGCGCCTCCATCCGGTCCCGAAGCTCACGGGCCTGTACCTTTTCCCGGGCGCGGATGCCGCCTGTCGCGGGCCGGCCGGGCCCGCAGAAACAGTTGCTGAGTGCGGCCATGCGCCAGAGACCGGCCAGATACTGCCGGGCCCCCATGGGCTTGAGCACAGATTCCGCCGTGGCCGCGGTGCGCCCCTTTCCCTCGGTGTGCAGCTTGGGGGAATTGGCCCGGCGCTTTTCTTCCAGGAGAAGCAAATCCAAAGCGATCTCCAGCCGGAAATGGGAGGAGCCCTCCTCCATCCAGCCATAGATCACCGGGTGAACCGTGTCGTCCAGCATGTGGTGCAGGATATAGCCGGCAGCAAAGCTGCGGGCTGTGGGGCTTCCCGTCTGAATGGCATCGGTCAAGTCAGGCAGAGACTCCTCCCGCCACCGCTTGTGGAGACGATCAGAGATTTTCTTGGTCCAAAGGGAGAAAATCAGCGGGTCCGGACCATAGAGGCCCAGGTGGAACACCGGCAGATCCTCGGTGCAGAGTTCTCGCAGGTCTGGAGGCAGCTGCCCCAGCACCTGGAGGCCGAAGTAAGTATGGGCGTTGTGATTGGCCAACCATACCACCTCCATTCCCCTTTAGCATACGCTGATGTCCCGTCAGAATCTACTGGAAAATATGAACAATTTCTAAATTCTTGTCCTCAGATCAAATACCCGCCATTGGGCGAGAGCACCTGCCCGGTGAAAAAATCCCCTGCCGGGGAGGCCAGAAACCAAATGGCCTGGGCCACATCCTCCGGGGTGCCCAGGCGTTCCAGAGGGGTCTCCTCCGCCAGGGCGGCCTTGGTCTCTTGGGAGAGCTGACGGTTCATCTCCGTGTCAATGACCCCCGGCGCCACGCAGTTGACGGTGATCCCCGAGGGGCCCAGCTCCTTGGCCAAGGCCCGGGTCAGGCCGATCACCCCCGCCTTGGCGGCGGAGTAAGCCACCTCACAGGAGGCCCCCACCTGCCCCCACATGGAGGAGAGGGTGATGATCTTTCCCTGCTTCCGATGGATCATGTGGGGCAGGGCCGCCTGGCAGCAGTGAAACACCCCGTCCAGGTTGACCCCCAACATCTCCCGCCAGTCTGCCTCGGTGATGTCCGTGAACAGCTCCTGCCGGGCAATGCCCGCGTTGCATACCAGTACATCCAAGGTGTCAAAATCCCGGAGAAAGGCCGCCGTCATCTCCCTCACTTCCCCCGGTCGGGACACGTCGCAGGGGTACAGGCCCACCGGGACCCCCAGCTCCCTGAGCTCCTCCGCCAGGGCCTGGGCCCTGGCCTGGGCAGTGTGGTAGTGGATTCCCACCCCATAACCCTGCCGGGCAAACAGACGGGCAGTGGCCGCCCCGATGCCCCGGGAGGCTCCGGTGATGAGCACGGATTTTCTCTCAGACATTGAACCGGAACAGGACCACGTCCCCGTCCTGCATCACGTATTCCTTCCCCTCAGACCGGACCAGGCCCTTCTCCTTGGCCGCGGTCATGGAGCCCCCGCAGGCCTCCAGGTCGGCAAAGGAGACCACCTCGGCCCGGATAAAGCCCCGCTCAAAATCGGTGTGGATTTTTCCGGCGGCCTTGGGGGCTTTGGTCCCCCGGGTGATGGTCCAGGCCCGGCACTCATCCTCCCCGCAGGTCAGGTAGGAAATGAGTCCCAGCAGGGTATAGCTGGCCTGGATCAGCCGGTCCAGGCCGGACTGCTCCACCCCCAAATCCGCCAAAAACAGCGCCCGGTCCTCCGGGTCCATGGCGGCAATGTCCGCCTCCACATTGGCGCAGATGGGGATGACCTGGGCCTCTTCCGTCTGGGCTGCCTGGACCACAGCCTGGTAATAGGGGTTCCCGTCGTGGTGCTTGAACCCCTCCTCGTCCATGTTGGCGGCGAAGATCACCGGCTTCAGGGTGAGCAGGTCGGCCGTGTGGAGGATTTCCCGGGCCTCTTCATCACAGGGGTAACTGCGGGCGGATTTCCCTTCGTTGAGCCAGTCCCGCAGGCCCTTGAAGACCTCCGCCGAGTGGAGGAACTTCTTGTCCCCCTTGCCCGCTTTGGTGTCCTTGTCAATCCGGCGCTCCACCATCTCCAGGTCGGCCATGACCAGCTCCAGGTCGATAATGGCAATATCCCGGGCGGGGTCACAGCTGCCCTCCACGTGGATGATGTTGTCGTTGTCAAAGCAGCGCACCACGTGGACAATGGCGTCGGTCTCCCGGATGTTGGCCAGGAACTTGTTGCCCAGGCCCTCCCCCTTGGAGGCCCCCTTCACCAGGCCGGCGATGTCCACAAACTCGATGACCGCCGGGGTCTTCTTCTTGGGCTGGTAGATCTCGGCCAGCTTGTCCAGCCGGGTGTCAGGGACCGTGACCATGCCCACATTGGGGTCAATGGTACAGAAGGGGTAGTTGGCAGACTCCGCCCCCGCGTTGGTGATGGCGTTGAAAAGGGTGCTCTTGCCCACGTTGGGCAGGCCCACGATGCCTAATTTCATGGTGTTGACCATTCCTTTCTTTCGGGCTTACACCCGGATCAGGTTCGCCCGGCCGGGCCTGTTCCGCCCCCGGACCGCCTGTCTTTTTTCCGCTCCATTATAGTGGAAACCGCGCGAAAACACAAGGCCCTCTCCCCACCCGGCCGCTTTCCGTCATTTTCCCAAAAAAGAAGGGATTCCTGCATTTCTTTCCCCCTTCCCTTTTGTGCGACAAGCTGAATTTACCAGAAACGCTCCCTCCATTTTGAGGAAACCGCTTAATTTTTCCCTTTTTACCGGTTTATTGCGGGATTATATTGAATTTTTTCCCGTATTGCAGTAAAATGCAGGCTGTATCATCACGACAGTTTGTCAGGATCGAGGCGAAGGATATCATGCTGAATATCGTTCTTGTGGAACCGGAAATCCCCATGAACACGGGAAACATCGCCCGCACCTGCGCCGCCACCCGCAGCCGTCTGCATCTGGTCCGCCCCCTGGGCTTTGACATCAGCGACCGGGCAGTGAAGCGGGCGGGGCTGGATTATTGGCACATGGTGGACCTGCGCGTCTATGATAGCATAGAGGACCTCTTTCACAAAAACGAGATTACGGACCTTTGGCTGGCCACCACCAAGGCACCGCGGGATTACGCCCAGGCCCAGTTTCGGGACGGATGCTGGCTCTTTTTCGGCAAGGAAACCGCCGGCCTGCCCCTGTGGTTCCGGCAGGCCCATCCAGACCGGTGCCTCCGCATCCCCATGCGGCCGGAGGCCCGCAGCCTGAACCTGGCCAACTCTGTCGCTGTTCTCACCTATGAGGCACTCCGCCAGCTGGGCTTCCCCCAACTGTGCGGGGAAGGAGATCGGAAGGCAGCGCCGTCCTCTCTTGCAGGGTTCTGACCCGACACCGCGGAACCGCCGCCGGACCGGAGTGGAACCCGGACGACCCGCCGACAAAAATGAAAAGAAGGGGCTTTTTTCTGATGAATTATGACAAGAAGACCATCCGGGACATTGATGTATCCGGGAAAAAGATCCTCCTGCGCTGTGATTTCAACGTTCCCCACGACAAAACCACCGGGATCATTCACGATGACACCCGCATCGTGTCCACACTGCCCACCATCCGCTATCTGCTGGAGCACAATGCCGCGGTCATTCTTCTCTCCCACATGGGCCGCCCCCACGGCCAGTGGAAAAAGGAGCTCTCCCTGTTCTCCGCCCGGGACCACCTGGAAAAGCTGCTGGGCATTCCCGTCCCTCTGACCCAAGACGTGCTGGGACCAGACACCAAGGAAAAGTGCGCCGCTCTCCAGCCTGGTCAGGTGGTACTGGTAGAGAACCTCCGTTTCCGCCTGGAGGAGGAGCAGAACGACCCCGATTTCTCCCGGGAACTGGCCTCGCTGGCTGATCTGTTTGTCTTCGACGCGTTCGGGGCCGCCCACCGGGCCCACGCCTCCACAGAAGGGGTGTCCCACTATCTGCCCTCGGTGGCCGGCCTGCTGGTGGAGAAGGAGCTCCAGTTCATGGGCGCTGCCTTGGAAGCCCCCAAGCGCCCCCTGGTGGCCATCCTGGGCGGGGCCAAGGTGGCCGACAAGATCGGCGTCATCAAAAATCTGCTTCAGAAGGCAGACACCATTCTCATCGGCGGCGGCATGTCCTACACCTTTCTGGCCGCCCAGGGCCGCCCCATCGGCACCTCTCTGCTGGACGCTGACCACGTGGACTACGCCCGGCAGATGCTGGACCAGGCATCCCAGATGGGGGTAAACCTTCTGCTGCCCCTGGATAACCTGGCCGCCAAGGAATTCTCCCCCGACGCCGCGCCTGTGCTGGTGGACGCCCAGAGCTTCCCCGATGACCTGATGGGCATGGACATTGGCCCCAAAACCATCCAACTGTTCACCGACGCCATCCGGGGGGCCGGCACGGTCATCTGGAACGGCCCCATGGGCGTGTTTGAGTTCCCCGCCTTTGCCCAGGGCACCCGCGCCGTGGCCGCCGCCATGGCCCAGCAAGCCGACGCTGTCACCATCGTGGGCGGGGGGGACTCCGCCTCCGCGGTGGAACAGACGGGTCTGGCCCATCAGCTCTCCCACATCTCCACCGGCGGCGGCGCTTCCCTGGAATTCCTGGAAGGCCTCGTCCTCCCCGGCATCGCCTGCCTGGCAGACAAGGAACAGGCCGGAGGGAACGCGGATTCATGAACAGAAAATATCGCAAGACCATCATCGCAGGCAACTGGAAGATGCACAAAACCGCCACGGAGACCAAACGCTTTGCCGAGCGTCTGAAGGGCGCCCTGCCCCGGTCCAAGCGGTGCAGCATCGTCCTGTGCGTCCCCTATGTGGACATTCCCGCCGCCGTCAAGCTCCTCAAGGACAGCCGGGTGGCGGTGGGAGCCCAGAACCTCCACTGGGAGGCCAGCGGCCCCTTTACCGGAGAGATCTCCGCCGCCATGTTGGCCGACCTGGACGTGAAGTACGTGATCATCGGCCACAGCGAGCGCCGGGCCCACTTCGGAGAGAGCGACCTCATCATCAACAAAAAAATTCACGCCGCCCTGGCCGCGGGCCTGCGGCCCATTCTCTGCGTAGGGGAAGACCTGGCGCAGCGGCAGCTGGGTGTCACCCTGGAGTTCATCACCTACCAGCTGAAGGCCGCCCTGGCCGGGGTCAGCCCTGAGGCCATGCGCCGGGTGGTCATTGCCTATGAGCCCATTTGGGCCATCGGCACAGGCAACACCGCCACGCCCGAGCAGGCCGGAGAGGTCTGCGCCGCCATCCGGGGCGTGCTGCGCAAACTCTATGGCGCCCGGATCGCCCGGTCCACCACCATTCAGTACGGCGGCTCCATGAACGAGACCAATGCGGAAGCCCTTCTCCACCAGGAGGATGTGGATGGCGGTCTCATCGGCACCGCCGCCCTGGACCCGGAAAAATTCCTCCAAATCATTCAGACCGCCAACCAAGACTGACAAGACACTGGCCCGGAGCTCCGGCTCCGGGCAGCGAGGGAAAGGTTTTATGAAAACTCCGACGACACTTATCATCATGGACGGTTTCGCCTTGGGCGAGGAAATCCCAGGCAACGCGGTTCTGGCCGCCGCCACCCCCCAGCTGGATTACCTGTTTTCCCAGTATCCCTTCTGCCAGCTGGAGGCCTCCGGCCTTGACGTGGGGCTGCCCGACGGGCAGATGGGAAACAGCGAGGTGGGACACACCAACATCGGTGCCGGCCGCGTGGTGTTCCAGGACCTGCCCAAAATCAGCCACGCCATTGAGGACGGTACCTTTTTCGAGAATTCCGCCTACCTGGAGGCCATTCAGGCCTGCAAGGAAACAGGCAGCGCCCTGCATCTCATGGGTCTGCTCTCCGACGGCGGGGTCCACAGCCACATCACCCATCTGTATGCCCTGCTGGAGCTGGCCAAACGTCACGGTTTGGAACAGCTCTATATTCACGTCTTTTTGGATGGACGGGATGTCTCCCCCACCTCGGGGCGGGACTATGTCCGCCAACTCCAGGAGAAAATACAGGCCCTGGGCATTGGACAGATCGCCGATGTGATGGGACGGTACTACGCCATGGACCGGGACAGCCGCTGGAACCGGCTCCAGCGGGCCTATGACGCCATGGTCAATGGCACGGGGCACTTTTTCGATGATCCTCTGGAGGCCATTCAGTCCTCCTACGACGAGGGAATCACCGACGAGTTCATGGAGCCGGTGATCTGCACCCGGGAGGGCCGCCTCAACGCCGGGGACGGGGTCATCTTCTACAATTTCCGCCCCGACCGGGCCCGGGAGCTGACCCGCGCCCTGGTGGACCCCGACTTTGATAAGCTCAAGCGCAAGCGTGGGTTTCTCCCCCTGCATTTCGTCTGCACCACAGAGTACGACGCCACCATGCCCAACGTCTCCGTGGCCTTCCCCCACGAGAAGCTGAAAAATATCTTCGGCGAGTATCTCAGCAAACTGGGCCTGACCCAGCTTCGCATTGCGGAGACGGAAAAATATGCCCATGTGACCTTCTTCTTCAATGGCGGTCAGGAGGAGGTCTTCCCCGGGGAGGACCGTTGCCTCATCCCCTCCCCCAAGGTAGCCACCTATGACCTCAAGCCGGAGATGAGCGCCCCCGCCATCACGGAGGAGGCCATCCGGCGAATCGAGAGCGGCAAGTATGACGTGATTATCCTAAATTTCGCCAACTGTGACATGGTGGGTCATACCGGTGTCTTTGAGGCCGCCGTGGAGGCCGTGGAAACCGTGGACACCTGCGTGGCCCGGGTGGTCAATGCCACCACGGACCTGGGCGGCGTGGCCCTCATCACCGCCGACCACGGCAACGCGGACCAGATGCTGGATGAGAACGGCCAGCCCTTCACCGCCCACACCACCAACCCGGTCCCCTTCTGCATTGTGGGCGCCGCGGTCCGCCTGCGGGACGGCCGGCTGGCAGACATCGCCCCCACCATGCTGGACCTGATGGGGCTGAACCAGCCGGAAGAGATGGACGGCAAAACTCTTATTATCAACTAACCGCCCCACAGGGGCGGGTTATGGGAAACACAGCAAAAGGAGCGTATGAACATGAAGCAGATGATCGAAATCGTTGACGTTCTGGGCCGGGAGATCCTGGACTCCCGGGGCAACCCCACCGTGGAGGTAGAGGTCTACCTGGACGACGGCACCATGGGCCGGGCCGCAGTACCCTCCGGCGCCTCCACCGGCATCTATGAGGCCTGTGAGCTGCGGGACGGCGACGCCGGACGCTATCTGGGCAAAGGCGTGTCCCAGGCAGTGGAGCATGTAAACAAAGACATTGCCGAGGCTCTCATCGGCCTGAACGTCTTGGATCAGCCCTCCATCGACAAGCTCCTGATTGCGCTGGACGGCACCCCCAACAAGAGCCGCCTGGGCGCCAACGCCATTCTGGGGGCCTCCCTGGCCTGCGCCAAGGCCGCCAGTGAGAGTCTGGGCCTGCCCCTGTATACCTATCTGGGCGGAGTCAACGCCAAGACCCTGCCCGTCCCCATGATGAACATCCTCAACGGCGGTGCCCACGCCACCAACAATGTGGACATCCAGGAGTTCATGGTCATGCCTGTGGGGGCCAAGAGCTGGAAGGACGCCCTGCGCATGTGCGCGGAGGTATTCCATACCCTGAAAACGGTGCTGAAGGAGAACGGCACCCCCGCCGCCGGCGTGGGAGACGAGGGCGGTTACGCCCCCAACCTGAAAAAGGACGAGGATGCCCTGAAGGCCATTGTGGCCGCCGTGGAAGCCGCCGGCTACCGCCCCTATGAGGATTTTATGATCGCCATTGACGCCGCCACCTCCGAGTGGTACAACGAGGAAACCGGCTGCTATGACCTGCCCAAAGCCAAGAAAACCATGACCCGCCAGCAGCTGGTGAACATGTGGAAAAAGTTCGCTGACACCTACCCCATTATCTCCCTGGAAGACGGCATGGGGGAAAACGACTGGGAGGGCTGGGCCCTGCTCACCAAGACGCTGGGTTCCCGGGTTCAGCTGGTGGGAGACGACCTCTTTGTCACCAACACCCAGCGCCTGAAGACCGGCATTGAGAAAGGTGTGGCCAATGCCATTCTCATCAAGGTCAACCAAATCGGCACCCTCACCGAAACCCTGGACGCCATCCAGATGGCCAACCGGGCCGGCTATACCGCCGTGGTCTCCCACCGCTCCGGCGAGACCGAGGACACCACCATCGCCGACCTGGCCGTGGCCCTCAACGCCGGCCAGATCAAAACCGGGGCCCCCAGCCGCACCGACCGGGTGGCCAAATACAACCAGCTGCTCCGCATTGAGGAAGAACTGGATGACGTGGCCCAGTATCTGGGGAAAGACGCATTCTTCAACTTAAAGTAATCCCCCCGCCTCTTCTCCACCCCGGATCAGTCTTTGGGGCTGATCCGGGGTGTTTTCTGTCCTTTTGACGCTAAATTCTGGAAAATCCCTGGATTGTCTGGACATTTTGGCAAATCTATGTAATACTGATGGGAAAGATTCCCTCTCCCGACTTCGTGCAAAGGAGGTACTCCACCGTGAAACAAAAACGAGCCCTTTCCGGTGTCCTGGCCCTGGTTCTGGCGTTGAGCCTTCTCCCCGCCCCCCTGGCCCGGGCGGCTGGGACGGCAACCTACAACGGCAAAACATACAGCACCGATTATACCACCTGGCGGCAGGGAGATTCCGCCTGGGGGAACACCGCTCTCGGGGACCTGCACACCATGGCCGGCTCCGGCTGTCTGGTCACCTCCATCGCCATCCTCATGTGCCACTCCGGGGCCTATGATCCGTCCACCTTTAACCCCGGTGTGTTCCGGGACTGGCTGGATTCCAAAGGCTACATCAGTCACAGTTCAGACCGCTCCAAAGACGCATTGCTCTCCTTTGGGCGCATCACCTCCACTTCTTCTCCCCGGTTCTACTTTGTCAATCAAACCTTTTTCTCCGTCTCCACGCCGCTGGCCGACGTGGTCACCAAGATCAACGATCTTCTCAACAGCGGCTACTATGTCATCGCCCGGGTAAAAAACAGCGGCCATTTCGTTCCCATCGCCCGGACGGTGGGCGGGGATGCCCAGCTCTACGATCCAGGCGCCGCCTCCAAAAAGCTCCTGTCGGAGTACAACGGAACCATCGGGGGCCTGATCTATTTCAAGGCCAATCTCTCCGGCAAGGATACCATCCTCCCCAGCTCCCCTGCCAAGCCCGCTGCGCCCCAAGTGGGGAAGCTCTCCTCCGTCTATGGGGATGGGGACCTGATCTCCGTCTCCTGGTCTCCGGTCAGCCTCGCCACCCATTATAATATCTATGTGGACCGGAAAAACAGCGATGGCTCCTGGCAGGAAAACTATCGATACTACTTCTATACGAAATCCCCTTACTCCATGGAGCGGCTGCCGGCGGGGACCTACCGGATCAAAGTCCAATCCACCAACGCCAATAACTGGTCCTATGCCAACTCCGCCTATCAGACCTTTACGGTAAAGGAAAACCACCTCACCATCACCTACAACGCCAACGGCGGCAGCGTCTCCCCCGGCGCGGAACTGGTCAGCAAGAACAGCACCTACGACCTGCCCACCCCCACCCGGAAAAATGCCGCCTTCCTGGGCTGGTACACCGCTGTGGGAAAGGAACTGGTCACCAATGGCACCAAGCTCAAAAGCACCTACGGACAAACGCTGGTGGCCAAATGGGACACCAGCGGCCACAGCTTTGTCAAGAGCAAAACCTATCAAAACAATTTTAAGGATGTCTCCTCCCGCGCCTGGTATTATCCCTATGTGACCGCGGCCTACTCCTATGGTCTGATGGATGGGATTGAAACCAACAAATTCAAACCCGACAAGCAAATTTCCGCCGCCCAGACCATTACCCTGGCCGCCCGGCTGCGCAAGCTGTACTTGACGGGCAACGGCACCTTCGCCAACAGCAGTCCATGGTACAAGGCCTACTCCGACTATGCCATCAGCCAGGGAATCATCTCCTCCCTTCCCAGTGATATGAATGCCCCGCTCACCCGGCAGGAGTTCGCCTCCATCCTGGCCAAGGCCCTTCCCAGCTCCGCTCTCCCCTCGGTCAACGACGTACCCGACGGCTCCATTCCCGACGTGTACAAGTCCGACAAAGGGATCTATCAACTCTACCGGGCAGGGGTTCTCTCGGGCAATGACGACGCCGGCACCTTCCGGCCCAATGCCCCCATCACCCGGGCGGAGGTTGCTTCCGTGCTGGTCCGTATGGCCGACCCCAACACCCGAATCCTCTTCTCTCTGGACTAAGTTCTCCCTTCGTTCCATCAAAAAGCTGGACGATCCTATGGATCGTCCAGCTTTTTTTCGTGTAACATCTTTTCAGCGGCTTACAGGCCCAAATCCTTGACCCGTCGGTAAAACGTATTCGGCTTGAGCCCCAGCAGCCTCATCGCCGCCACAGCGGTCATCTCTCCCGCCCGCCACCGGGTACAGACCGCCCGAAACTTCTCCTCGTCAATGGCCAGGGGCGTCCGGCCTTTATAGCGGCCGGCCGCCTTGGCCTTTTCCACATTTTTCTGGCGGCGGAGCATCCGCTCCTCCTCCATCTCTGCCAGGGCGGACAAGACCCGAAGGGTTTCCCGCCCCTGCCCTGTGGCTGTATGGAAATTCTCCCGCAGGCTGGCAAACTCCACCTTGGCACTGTACAGCCGATGGAGCAGTATCAAAACATCCCGGGCGCTGCCGGCCAACTGCCGAAACTCACTGACCACCACGGTGTCCCCCGGCTGGAGGGTGGCGGCCATCTCCTCATAGGCCGGGCGGACCCAGCTTCGGCTGCTGTCCTTTTCCCAATAGAGTTTCTCCGCCCCCCACTGATGGAGGGCTTTCTCCCGGTCCCGGTCCTCCGCCTGCGTACACATGCGAATATAGCCAACAATCATATCAAACACCTCTTTACTACGTGGCAATAGTCTACCACGGGCAGAGGGCTCTCACAACCAATCCACCCATATTGGCAGAAACTACCAAACATTGCTGGAGACTTTTCCCACAAATCACCTCGGTGCTTTCAGGAATCCCCTTTCACATGTTTTTCTATTATGGCATACAGGTCTTTCGGCGTCAATAAAACTATACTTTTCTTGATAATTTCATATCGAACGGCGCAAATTATAATATCACCAAAGGGGTGAACACTGTGATTTGCGATAAAATTCGAACCTTACGAGATACCTGCGGACTATCTCAGTCCGCGCTGGCCAAGAAAATTGGTGTCACCCGTTCTGCGGTCAACGCCTGGGAAATGGGACTGTCCATTCCCACCGCCCAATATATTGTTGCCATGGCTCAGCTCTTTCATATCTCCACCGACTATCTGCTGGGTCTGCAAAATAGCCAGGCCATCTACCTGGATGGCCTGACCGAGCAGGAAAAACAGTTGCTCTACGCCATGTACGGTTATTTCACAGAACGGGATACCGCCCCATAGTCCTCCCTCTCCCGGCAAAAGGATGGGGTTTCTTCTGGGGGCCGCCAGCCGTTGCTTTCTTAAATAGAATCGCAGAAAACGGGGACTTTTTCCCTCATTTCCTTATGATAGCAATCATACCACTCAATTATTATATTAGCAAGAATAATATGATTTATCCAGAAAAAATGTTTTCTTTCTCTATACTGTTCGGGTGAGGTGATAAATATGATTGGAGAACGCTTAGCTGAAATTCGAAAAGATCACGGAGACAACCAGGATGACCTGGCCCGTAAGCTCAATGTCTCCGTGTTTGCCATTCGAAGCTGGGAACAGGAAAAAAGCGCCCCTTCCCATGAGATGTTGGTGCGCGTCTGCCGACTTTATCAGGTCTCATCCGATTACCTCTTGGGCCTGTCCAACATAGACCCGGTCTACGAACAGCGGCGCAGACTGGAGCAATTTTCCCCTGAGGAACTTACGGACCTCAAAAAATATGAGTCCTACCTTTTATGGAAAAAACGCAGCGAGAAAAATAAAACGTAAACCCCCGGCCCATGGGCCGGGGGTTTTCTTGTCATTTGGTTATTTCCCAGGAGGAATCATTCCTGCTCCCAGTTATGGTAGACGTTCTGGACATCGTCATTGTCCTCCAGCGCGTCAATGAGCTTTTCCATATTTTTAATGTCCCCTGCGTCAGTGAGCTTCACATAGTTCTGGGGTACCATTTCCACCTGGGCGGAGGCAAAGACATAGCCCTTCCCCTCTAAGGCAGAGGCCACCTTGCCGCAGTCATCGGGCTCGGTATAGATGGTGAAGCAGTCCTCCTCCGGCTCAAAGTCCGCTGCGCCGCAGTCCAGGGCATCCATCATCACGGTGTCCTCGTCCAAGTCCCCATCCTCATTGTCCAGGATGATCACGCCCTTGCGGTCAAAGGACCAGGAAACACAGCCGGTGGCCCCCAAGCCCTTGCCGAATTTGTCCAGCAGGTGCCGGACCTCAGGGGCGGTGCGCTGGCGGTTGTCGGTGAGAGCCTCCACAATAACAGCCACGCCGTTGGGGCCATAGCCCTCATAGACCACGCTCTCATAGTTGTCCGTGTTCCCTGCGCCCAGGGCCTTGTCGATGGTGCGCTTGATGTTGTCGTTGGGCATGTTCACCGCCTTGGCCTTGGCGATTACCGTGGCCAGGCGGGAGTTGTTATTGGGGTCCCCGGACCCACCGGTCTTCACCGCCACGATGATCTCCTTGGCGATCTTCGTAAAGGCGGCGCTGCGCTTGGCATCCGCAGCCCCCTTGGTCTTCTGAATATTATGCCATTTGGAATGTCCTGACATAGGTATCGTTCCCTTCTTATCATAAGAATGATGGGAGCCGAAGCGGTTCCCATCTTTATATTTTTAACGTAGCAATTCTATCACAGAAAGCCCCCACTTGACAAGGCTTCTCCTTAGAAATATTCGAAAACCTCTCCCTGATTTTCCGCCACTTCCACCCAAAGGTCGGGAAACGCCTCCCGCACCCACTGGGCAATCACCGGGCAGACCACCGCCTCGGTGGAGTAGTGTCCTGCATCCAGCAGGTTCATCCCCGCCTCCCGGGCCTCCAGGTAGAGGTCATGCTTCAGGTCCGCGGTCAAGAAGGTGTCACACCCCATGGCCCGGACCTGGGGCAGCATACTGCCGCAGGCGCCGCCGCCCACTGCCACCCGTTGGACGGGAACCCCGGCATCCAAAACCCGAATGCCCGACAGCCCCAGGGTCTCCTTGGCCCGGCGGGCAAAGTGGTCCACAGTCATCGGGCCGCCTTCCAGCCGCCCCACCCGGCCCACGCCGTAGGGTCTGCCCGCCTCGTCGGTGCCGTCCACCGCCAGCGGAACCTGGTCCCTCAGGCCCAGTCGCAGGGCCAGCGCCGTGTTGACGCCTCCCTCCGCCGCATCCAAGTTGGTGTGGGCGCAGATGGCCGCGATGCCCTGCTCAATCAAGGCCAGCACCTTCCGCCCGGTGGCGGTCTCATCGGTGATCTGCCCCACCTTTCCCCAGATCACCGGGTGGTGGGCCAGGATCAGCTGGCATCCCTTCTCCGCCGCCTCCCGAATCACCTCTGGGGTGATGTCCAAAGCCACCAGGACTCGGGTGACCTGCTGGTCCCCGCGGCCCACCAAAAAGCCCGCGTTGTCAAAGTCCATCTGCGTGCGGAACGGCGCTTTCCGGTCCAGCAGGTTCCACACATCTTTTACTGTTGCCATTGGCTCCACTCCTCCCTCATCTGCCGCAGCTCTTCCAGCCGCTTCCGCTCTGTTTCCATCTCCCCTTGCGGCGGGGTTTTGCCCTGGGCCATTCCCGCCAGTGCCCGTTCCCGTCGGCGGATCTGCTCCTCCAAATAGGCCAGCCGGTGCGGGGACACCTCTCCCCGTCTCTGACGGCCTGCCCAGAGCTCTGCCAGGGTATACGCCGGGCTCTCCCCCCCTGTGGCCGTGAGAATCCCGTAGAACTTCTCTCCCTCCCGGACCAGGGTCTCCCGCTGAATGCAGTACCCATGGGTCACCAGCCACTGGCGGAGCACCTCCTGGGCGCTCATGGGCTGGAGCAGAAGGGTGCACCCCCGGGTCCAGGGGGCACGTTCTACGATCCGGGCCATCAGCTCTCCCCCCATGCCGGCAATGACCACGGTGTCCGCCTCCTGGGGCTCCACCGCCGCCAGACCGTCACAGCAGCGGAAGACCATTCGATCCTCCACCTTATAGAGCCGGGCGGTCTCCCGGCCCCGCTGGAGGGGCCCCTCCCGCACGTCCGTGGCCACCGCCCCTGAAATGCGCCCCGCCAGCAGGAGCCAAGCAGGCAGATAGGCATGGTCGGTCCCCACGTCAGCCAACCGGGCCCCCTGAGGAACCTGTTCGGCTATGGCGGCCAGGCGCGGCGACAGCTCCAATCGTCTCATTCCATTCTCCCTTCCACAAAAAAACGGGAGCGGAACCCGCTCCCGTTTTTTGGTTTCACTTCCGGTTTGCCACGATGATCGCGTTGAGCTTTTCCACCAGCTCTTCCACGGGCTGGTCGTGGACCAGGCAGGCCTGCTCCACAGTCTCGTTCCGGGAGGCGGGGCAGCCCAGGCAGTGCATACCGATGTCAATGAACGCCGGCGCGGTCTCGGGTGCGATGTCCAGGATATCGCCCACGATGGTATCTTTGGTAATGGTTGCCATAATGACGTCCTCCATTCTTTGTTTTGGCGAGGATAGTATGCCCCAAAAAGGCATCTTCCCGCTCTTTTTGTTTTATCAAAAAAGGGGAACCCACCCATTGCGGCAGTTCCCCCTTCTTTGTTTTGTTTCTGCCGGTTCTCTGCTGTCTCAGGCGTCCTCGCCGTCTTCCCCTTCCTCAGCGGCGCGGGCGTCGTTGAGCAGGGCGCGGATGGACAGGGAGACCTTCTTGCGGTCATAATCAATGTCCGTGATCTTCACGTCCACGATCTGACCTTCCGCCAGCTCGTCTCCGGGCTTCTCAATGCGGTGGTCGGCAATCTGAGAGATGTGGATCAGGCCGTCCACACCGGGCACGATTTCCGCGAAGGCACCGAAGGTCATCAGCTTCACCACCCGGACGCTGGCCACGGAGCCAACCTCATAGGTGGAGGTAAACTTCTCCCAGGGGTCCTCGTTGTGGTCCTTCATGCCCAGGGAGATCTTCTTCTTCTCCGGGTCGCAGGAGATGACATACACGTTGACCTTGTCGCCCACGGAGACCACCTCAGCGGGGTTCTTGATGCGGCTCCAGGACAGCTCGGACACGTGGACCATGCCGTCCACACCGCCGATGTCCACAAAGGCACCATAGGAAGTCAGAGACTTCACCGTGCCCTCATACTTCTTGCCCTCTTCGATGTTTGCCCAGACCTCGGCGGCCTTGGCAGCGCGCTCCTCTGCCTGAACAGCGCGGATGGAGCCCACCACACGGCGGCGGGAACGGTTGACCTCGGTGATACGCAGCTTCACGCGGTCCTTGATCATCTCGGACAGGTCGGCCCCTCTGGGCATTCCGGTCTGAGAGGCGGGCACGAAGACGCGGATGCCCTTGACATTGACCACGATACCGCCCTTGTTGACCTCGGTCACGGTACCCTCCAGGATGGTCTTGTCCTCTACGGCAGCCTCAATGGTGTCCCAGTTTTTCACGCTGTCCAGGCGCTTCTTGGACAGGGTGGCAACCCCTTCCACATCGTTGACCCGCATGACATAGGTCTCGATCTCGTCGCCCACCTTCACGATGTCCTCGGGCTTTACGGCGGGATCGTCGCTCAGCTCCGACATGGGGGTGTAACCCGCGGGCTTGGTGCCCAGGGCCACGTTGACCCCGGCCTGCCGCAGTCCCTTCAG
>OLSC01000375.1_pt1 | contig 55696 bp, 53 predicted proteins | sample 1672881 | NCBI WGS metagenome assembly OLSC01 (sample SAMEA3136733, study PRJEB25190) | human gut metagenome | biome: human gut; feature: human-associated habitat; material: faeces | place: Austria | collected 2013 | reverse complement strand
ACGTGAATTCAAAATTATGGGTTGATGAGGAGTGGGTAGATTATTTAATCCCACAAAACTATTGGTCGTTTCACGATCCCTTATCTCCTTTTGGTGAAGTGGCGAATTGGTGGAATGAGGTGGTTAAATCCTCAAGAACACAACTATACATGGGAATTGGTCTTTATTTATACCTAGAAGATAACCAAAATCCTTCTTGGCAAGAGGCTCGAGAAGTAAGCAATCAAATCAAATATACAAGAGTATTATCAAATGTAGAAGGATTTGCTCTTTTTACCTATCGTAATTTGGTTATGAGACCTCAGTCTAATGTAGCCGGTCAACAAGTTTTAAATGTAGCACTTGAGTACCTGAGTTTGGATGTATTGAAATATAAAAGTTTAATCCCACCTAGAACCTGGTTACAAACTAAAGCAATTCATCCTGTTAGTGGATTGCAAGTTCGACGTTGTGAAGACGATAACTGTTTAGTATTTTATGATCAGCTAGATAATGACAGTCAGTATTATGTTATTTATCGTTGTGAAGGGGCAGTGGAAAATTTTGATTTTAATGAGGCTGCCAATATCTTAGACGTTATCGGACGGAATTATGGAGAGGCGATGCAACACTATACGGATATTGAGATTGATGAAAATCAAACTTATACTTATGCCGTCACGGCTCTTTCTCAAGCCCAAGTCCAATCGCTAGCAGTAGCTTATGTATTCATGCCCTAAATAAAAAAATCATTTACTCCTTAGTAAATGATTTTTTTGTTTTTTATTAGAATAAAGTATTATTCAGACGCGCAATAACGTAAGCAACCATTGAGATTAATGGAGCCACAACAAACGATAAAGCTAAAATTAATAATAAGATTTTTGTCCCCATTTTGTTTAAATTATGCTTTGCTTTTTTCGCCATATAAAATTCACCTCTAAGACAAAGTTTGCTATAATGTTTAATGTAACTTAATCTATTATAATATAAATAAGTAGAAAAAGAAAGAGGATTTACCGTGGGAGAACCGATATTTAGAATTATATTCCATATTGACTTAAACGCTTTCTTTGCCTCGTGTGAAGCCATCCTACATCCAGAGTTGAATCAACAACCACTAGTGATTACAGGTGAGAAACAGTCAAAGCGAGGGATTGTCGTGACAGCAAATTATGAAGCGAGAAAATATGGGATTCATAGCGCGATGCCCTTGATGCAGGCCAAGAAAAAATGTCCTCATTTAGTGGTGGCACCTGTTCGCTTTGATCTATATCGTAAAATTTCGAAGCAATTTATTCAAATTTTACAGGAATACTCTCCGTTAGTTGAAAAAGCCTCGATTGATGAGGCTTATGTTGATGTGACGCATCACTATCAAAATATGCATCCGTTAGTGCTGGCTCAGCACATTCAAGCACGAATAGCAAAAGATTTACAAATTGGATGTAGTATCGGAGTGGCGCCCAATAAATTTTTAGCCAAAATGGCATCAGATATGAAAAAGCCAAATGGGATTACCGTCCTACGAAAACGCGATTTACAGACGATGCTTTGGCCCATGTCCATTGAAGAAATGTTTGGGATTGGCAAAGCATCGGCACCCAAATTAAGACAATTTGGTATTCATAAAATTGGTGATTTAACGACCATTGAAGATGTCGAAAAATTTCAACAACTTTTTGGAAAGCATGCTCTTAAGTGGATTGAAGATGCGAAAGGTGAAGATAAAACACCCATTAATCCAAATAAATATGAGGAATTATCAAGCATTGGTCATTCAACAACTTTTCCAAAAGATTATAGTTTTGAAATCGAATTAAAACAGCAAGCGAAGTTAATGTGCCAAAAAACGGCGAATCGATTAAAACAACATGGTGTTTATGCCAAGACGGTTAGTTTGCAGATAAAAGAAGCGAATTTCAGACAGAGTAGTCGAAGTAAAACGCTCACGATTCCAGTGCAAACCGTCGATGAGCTTTACGCTGTGATTGAGGAGCTATTTGATGAGCATTGGGAGGGTGAGCCTCTGCGGTTGATTGGCGTCAGTACCTCTAATTTAGTGAAGACGAAGAAAGTGACAGAACAGCTTAATTTATTTAATTATCAAAATTTTGCTGAAGAAGAAAAACTAAACCAACTATTGCAAAAAATTAAAACAAAACACGGAGAATCCAGTATTTTTAAAGGGATTAAGAAAGGTGAGAATAAAAAATGATGAACTTAGAAGAAAAACAAGTTAGCACTAAAACTTATTATACAAACCCATTTCTAAAAGTGACTGAAGATGAGGTGATTTTACCAGATCAAAAAGAGGCTAAACGCGTCGTAGTCCATCATCCGGGTGGTGTGAATCTAATTGCGTTAGATGAGGAGAACCGTTTGTTATTAGTCGAACAATATCGCTATCCGGTTGGAAAAACAACACTTGAAACACCAGCGGGAAAAATTGAGCCAGGAGAAGAAACAATCATTACAGCAAGACGTGAACTTGAGGAAGAAACAGGCTATACCTGTGATTGTTTAGAACGTGTCGGACGTTTTGCAACATCACCCGGTTTTTGTAATGAATACATTGAAAATTTCTTTGCTAAAAATATTCAAAAATTAGATCATAAGGTCGCAGGGGATGACGATGAGTTTTTAAACTTATACCGTGTGACAAAAGAAGAAGCCATTCAGTATATTGAATCAGGATTTATTTGTGATTTTAAAACGATTTACGCGATTCAGTATTTAATGATGCATCATATTTGGTAAAAATATCGATTTTTAAAAAATTAGGATAAAAAGGAAAAAAGACGATGAGTTAATTTTATAAAAAAATTAAATAATTTTATGAATTATATCATAAACTTCCCACCCTATTACATAAGTTTGAGTATAAAGGGGGGAAGTGCTCATGGTCGCACACAAAAAACGTCGCAAAAAAACATTTAACTATGTCTTATATGTCATGTATGTCCTACTATTACTCGTCTTAATTGGAGATATCATTGGCTCTTCGCTTTACGTTAAGCTTGAACAAGCTTCACAAACATCTTTAATGTCTTATGTTGGAGACAATATTAGTTCATTCGATCCAAATCAATGGTCATTTAATCAATTGTTTTATAAACAATTTATGTATCAAGGAAGTATGTGGGTACTTGGGTTATCTATTATTGGAATTGTGGTCAATTTGTTTTTAGTCTTTTTAAAAGGCGTGATTGCTGGATTTAATGTGTTTTTTATCTTTCAAACCTTATCTCCACTTTCAGCACTAATCACAAGCTTTTTATGGCTATTGCAATATTTATTGATTTTAGGTGTCACCATTTTAAGTGGGTATTTTAGTATTCGTTTTGTCATCTTACTGTTAAAAATTATTTTTGTGAAAAAAAATAATGCGTTACTTCAAAAGCATTTTCTATATTATTTCTATCAATTAGTCATTGTCATGGTTTTAACCTTGGTAACCTCAGGTTTAACTTATTTCATTCAACCGGTTGTGTACCATCAGTTTGAAAAAGCAGGACAAACAGATGCTTTAGAGGCTAAAGAATCGGCAGATGACTTTTTATCGACTCATGAGGGAGCAACATCTGACGTTTGGTTGCAAATTGATGTAAATTTCGATTCAGAAGTGATATAATAAAGATAGAAATTTAAAAACGTAATACAAGATGGTGAAAAGATGAAGCAACTTTCGCAATATGAAACTTTGATTGTTAAATCAGGATCGAAATTAACAAAGCAACGTAAACAAATACTAAAGACGATTGTGACCCATTCTGATGAGCACTTCTCCGCTGAGTCACTTTATGATTTAGTTAAACACTTAGATGATACGATTGGGATTGCGACTGTGTATCGCACATTAGAATTATTCGAAAAATTAAAAATTGTTCGTAATGTTAAAATTAAAAATGATGGGATTAATTATTATGATTTAATGGAGCTAGGGGAAGAAACTCATTTACATCATCATTTAATTTGTACAAAATGTCAAAAAATTATTGAGATGGCAGATGAACTTGAAAGTTATGAGTCATTTATTAAAGAAAAATATGGATTTGATGTGATTGACCATGACTTAACTTTCTATGGGATTTGTAAAGAGTGCCAATCATCAATTCAATAAAAGACTTCTACCCTCGTGTAGAAGTCTTTTTTAAATAAAGGATAGGGAAATTATGAATAAAAATTATCAGTATTATTTAAATGACTTTTTAGCACATCTATTAATCGATCGTGGGTTGAGTTTAAATACCAAGATTAGTTATGAACGCGACTTAACAGAATACCTTCTTTATTTACAAAATCAATCGGTTCATCAGTTGGACGAGATTAGGCGAGAACATGTGCAACAATATTTGATAACGTTATATGAACGGAACCTAAATACAAAATCAGTTGCAAGACATCTTTCTGCCATTCGTTCATTTCATCAATATTTAATGATTGAGAAAATTTCAAATACGAACCCATGTGAACTCATTGAATCACCCAAATTAAAACGTCACTTACCTGAAATCTTAAGCATTGACGAAGTAGAGCACCTGTTGAGTAGCTTTAATACGAAGACAGTGAATGATATTCGGAATAAGGCAATGGTTGAACTGATGTATGCTTCAGGACTTCGCGTCAGTGAATTACTTCAATTAAAGCTTGATGATGTTCACTTATCGATGATGTTTGTACGATGTGTTGGAAAGGGAGATAAAGAACGTATAGTTCCGATTGGTGAAGTAGCGACTGAATTACTTCAGCTTTATTTAGATACCGCGCGTCCAAAGCTTTTAAAAAAATCGAATGATTGGTTATTTTTGAATCGGTTTGGAGAAGTAATGACGCGACAAGGGTTTTGGAAAATCTTAAAAAAACAAGCGAAAGAAGCGGGAATTGAGAAGGAAATATCACCTCATAAATTACGTCATTCCTTTGCAACTCATTTAATTGAAAATGGAGTTGATTTGAGACTTGTCCAAGAAATGCTGGGTCATTCTGATATTTCAACGACTCAAATTTATACACACATAAGTAAAGAACATCTAAAAGATGTCTATGATTTATACCATCCGAGAAGTCAAAAAGACGATGTTGAAATTTAATCCTTTTTCTCGCCAATTTAAGGAATTTGAACTATAATAAATATAGATGCAAAAAATTAGAATAATAATAAATGACTAGTTTTAGGCAGAAGAAAGGACGTTGTATATGAAATATAATCGTGTATTTTTAGTTATAATGGATTCTGTTGGAGCAGGGGAATTACCTGATGCCAAAGACTATAATGATACAGGAGCTAATACGCTTAAACATATTGCACAAACAGCAAAAGGATTAAACTTACCTCATTTACAATCATTAGGACTTGGAAGTATTACGGAGATTGAGGGCGTGGCTCCGACAACTCCTGCCAAAGGATACTATACAAAATGTGAAGAATTATCAGTTGGAAAAGATACGATGACAGGTCATTGGGAAATAATGGGTCTTAAAGTGACAGAACCATTTCAAACGTTTACAGATACTGGATTTCCAAAAGAGTTAATTGATGAATTAGAAGAGAAAACAGGACGTAAAGTGGTTGGGAATAAATCGGCTTCTGGAACTGAAATTTTAGATGAATTAGGAGAACATCATCTAAAAACAGGCGATCTTATCGTTTATACATCAGCGGATTCTGTTTTACAAATTGCGGCTCATGAAGACGTGATTTCACCAGAAGAGTTATGGAAAATTTGTAAACAAGCACGTGAAATGACGATGAAAGAAGAATGGAAAGTTGGACGTATTATTGCTCGTCCATTTGTTGGAACTAAAAAAGGTGAGTTTAAACGTACACCAAATCGTCATGATTATGCGTTAAAGCCGTTTGGACGTACTGTTTTAAATGAATTAAAAGATGCTAATAAAGAAGTCATTGCAATCGGAAAAATTAATGATATTTACGTCGGAGAAGGAATCACTGAATCCATTTTAACGAAGTCAAATGAAGATGGAATGAATCAATTATTAAACGTGATGAAACGTGATTTTAATGGATTAGCATTCTTGAATTTAGTTGATTTTGATGCCATGTATGGACATCGTCGTGATCCACTTGGATATGCGAAATGTTTAGAAGAATTCGATGTTCAACTAGGTGATGTATTATCACAAATGAAGGAAGATGATTTATTAATCATTTCAGCCGATCATGGGAATGACCCAATTGCAAGCGGAAGTGATCATACACGTGAATATATTCCGGTATTAATGTATTCTCCATCCATGCAAGCGGGTGGGGAGTTACCGATTGGAAAAACGTTTGCAAATATTGGAGCAACAGTTGCTGAAAACTTTGAAGTGGAGTTACCAGCAATCGGAGAAAGTTATTTAGCATCGTTAAACTAAGGAAATTAAAGCTCAAGGACAAGTCCTTGAGTTTTTTATAGGAAGTCGGGGTGAAACCAATTTGGAATCCAAAGATAGACGAGATGAAATTTTAGAGCATTTAAAGCAAGCAGGTCATCCAGTTAAAGGAAGTGAATTGGCTAAAATGTTTGCTGTTAGTCGTCAAGTTATCGTTCAAGATATTGCTTTGATTCGTGCGAAGGGGATTTCAGTCGTGGCAACACCTTCTGGGTATATGATCCAAACTCCTATTACAACAGGTGTATTGAAGACTATCTGTTGTAAACATGGTCAACGTATCGAAGAATTAGAAACTGAGTTAGAATTAATTATTTCGTTTGGTGGAAAAGTATTAGATGTCGTCGTAGAACATCCCATTTATGGAGAAATTCGTGCTGTGTTAAACATAAATTGTTTAATGGACATTAAACAATTTATTAATCAGGTCAAATCTCAAGCCTCTAAGCCACTTTCTTTACTAACTGAGGGGATTCATTATCATACGATTGAAGTAACAGATGAATCCATGTATGAATCCATTATAAATGCCTTAAATCAACATCATTATTTATATTAAGAATCATAGGAGTTCCTATGATTTTTTTTATTCTTTGAAATATTTTAGAGCAATTCGGATACCTTATTAAAGGAGAAGTGAGGGATTAAAAATGCCTGAGCAAAAACGACTTGAATAAAAGACTCAATGAAAAAGTGGTGATTTAATCTTTAAATCATGAAATCTTGTCATCATACGAGCAATTGAAAAAGAAAACGTTTAAAAATGAAAACAAAAATTGTCGAACTATTGAACATTATGTAAAATTTGAGTAAAATAAAAAAATAAACAAGTAAAAAGGTGGCGAGCAATGATGGTTAAACATATTGTGATGTGGAAAATTCAAGGTATTAATGGCCTTTCTAAAGAAGAAGTGGCGGCTAACATTAAATCAGAATTAGAAGCCTTAAATGGACAAATTGAAGGATTACTAAGTTTAGAAGTTGGAATTGACTTTTTACACTCGGATTCATCGTATGATGTGGTCTTATACTCTGAATTAGAGAGTAAAGAGGCATTAGATTTTTATCAATCACATCCTCTTCATGTACAGGTTGCTACAAACACTGTAAAACCAGCTGCTACTTCACGAATTGTTGTGGATTACGAAATTTAATTTTTGAAGGCAGTGAGGATTATTTAACAAGTGAAAGAAATGACGTATCTCTTGTTATTTATCAACTTTTATAATATAATGTCGGAATAAGTAGAGAACTTGATCTGCCATATTAACTAAAGGGAGAGGCTATCTAACATGAAACACAATCACGAGGCGTACAATTTAGTCTTTGGTATTTCAATATATGATATTTTTGGTTTTACATCATCAACATATCGTTCACATGATTCAAACCCAGGACGTGTGAAAGTTTCTTTTGGTGGTGTTTGTCGTAACATTGCTGAGAATATGGCACGTGTAGGTGGAAATACAAAGTTCATTTCTATTTTAGGAAATGATGAAAAAGGGAAGAGTATTCTTGAACATGCAAAATCAATGAATTTTGATATGTCTGATTCATTAGTGGTAGAAGGAGCATCAACTCCAACTTATGTTGCTATTTTAGATGAAAATGGTGAGATGGTGTCAGCTATTGTGGATATCAATATTGATCACCATATGGATGCAGCATTTATTGACTCAAAGGCATCAGTTATTGAAGGCGCAGAATATATGTTTTTTGGAGCAGATAATCCTGAATGTATTGAGTATATTGTTAAAAAATATGCTGGAAAAACAAAGTTCGTTTTAGATCCTGTTTCAGCGGCCAAAGCAAAAAATATTAAACATTTACTACCTTATTTTCATACGGTAAAACCAAATCGTCACGAAGCAGAAGTGTTATGTGACTGTGAAATTAAAACGATAGAAGATGTTCGTCGTGCTGGCGCATATTTTATGGAAGTCGGAGTTGAAAATGTCTTTATCAGTTTAGATGCAGATGGTGTTTACTATTGTAATCAATCTGAAGAGGGGATTATCAAACCGATGGATGTAAAAGTGGTGAACGTAACAGGTGCTGGGGATGCTTTTATCGCGGGTATTGGTTATGCTTATTTAAATCATATGCCGATTGCAGAAGCTGTCCAATTTGCACAAACAATGTCGATTGTGACGATTTCTCATGAGGAAACAATTCATCCTCATTTATGCCATAATTATGTAAAACAACAGATGAATGAATTAACGTGGGACATGATTAAATTTTAACGAAAAGTGCTATCTCTAAGGATTGAGGTAGCACTTTTTTTATATAGAAGTAAGTAAGTCGTATCAAAATTGAAAATTGAAAAAAAATAGGGAGAAAAAAAGACATATTAAAGATCTAACGTTGAACTTGTACTGATACTTGTAGAATGTTGAGGAGATGATTTTTGATAGAAGATTTGAAGTGAGGGATAAAGTAGCTAAAAAGACATAATATGTCGAAAATTGAGATACCGGTTACATAAAGGTTCACCCTTGTTTTCAAAAATGAAAACGATATAATTATTTATGTCAAGATATCGAAAGTTATAATTTGACACGTATTTTTTAATAAAGCCATGAATGACACCGAGAAGGATAACATAGAGGAGGCGTTATTGTCGTGAATAAAGTATGGTGGAAAGAGGCAGTAGCCTATCAAATCTATCCAAGAAGTTTTATGGATTCAAATGGAGATGGGATTGGAGATTTAAAAGGAATCATTCAAAAGCTAGATTACTTAAAAGATTTAGGAATTGATGTATTATGGATTTCTCCGTTTTATAAATCACCGAATGATGATTGTGGTTATGATATTAGTGACTACTGTAATATCATGGATGAATTTGGAACAATGGCCGACTTCGACTTATTATTAAGTGAAGTACATAAACGTGGGATGAAATTGATTGCTGATTTAGTGATTAATCATACGAGTGATGAGCATCCATGGTTTATAGAATCACGTTCTTCATTAGATAATCCAAAACGTGATTGGTATATTTGGCGTGATGGAAAAGACGGTGCTGAGCCAAATAACTGGGAAAGTATTTTTAGTGGGTCAGCATGGGAATACGATGATGAAACAAAACAGTATTATATGCACTTATTTTCAAAGAAACAGCCTGACTTAAACTGGGAAAATGAAGAAGTCCGCCAAGCTTTATATGATATGGTTAATTGGTGGTTAGATAAAGGGATTGATGGATTTAGAGTAGATGCCATTAGTCACATTAAAAAAGAAGAAGGATTAAGTGATCTTCCTAATCCAACAGGGTTAAAATATGTTTCTTCTTTTGAAAAGCATATGAATGTTGAAGGGATTCACCCATTACTTGAAGATTTAAAGAAAAATACATTTGATAAGTATGACATCATGACAGTCGGAGAGGCGAATGGTGTTAAAATTGAAGATGCTGAGCTTTGGGTTGGAGAGCAAGAAGGTAAATTTAATATGGTTTTCCAATTTGAACATTTAGGTTTATGGAAAGATAATGGAGAATCTGGAAAAGATATTATTGGCTTAAAACAAATTTTATCAAAGTGGCAAAAAGGTTTATATAATAAGGGGTGGAATGCTCTTTATATTGAAAATCACGATTTGGCACGTATTGTCTCAACGCTTGGTGATGATGAGTTGTATTGGAAAGAAAGTGCAACGTCACTAGCTGTTATGTATTTCTTAATGCAAGGGACACCGTTTATTTATCAAGGACAAGAAATTGGAATGACGAATGTTCATTTTAAAACGGTTGAGGAATACCAAGATGTTCAAAGTACAGGTCTCTATTATTCTAAATTAGAACAGGGAATGGCACATGAAGATATTATGGAAATTATTTGGGCAACGGCACGTGGAAATTCACGTACACCGATGCAATGGGATGAGACTGTAAATGGTGGATTCTCAAGTGGAACACCGTGGTTAGCTGTTAATCCAAATTACAAAGAGATTAACGTGGCTCAACAATTAGCAGATGAAGAGTCAATCTTAAATTTCTATAAAAAAATGATTCAACTTAAAAAATCACATGATGTGTTTACTTATGGGGAATATGATTTGACTCTAGACAATCACCCGGCAATTTATGCTTATACAAGAACGCTAGATCATGAGCAAGTTTTAATTTTATCAAATTTAACAGATCAAGAAGTGGCGTTTGAATTAGAAGAGATGAACTTAGTATTCGATCAGTTAATGTTATCAAATTACAAAGTTGAAGAACATGAACCGATGATGAAGGGGACATTAAAACCATATGAGGCACGTGTTTACCGTATTAAGGATAAACAGTAGAGGATAATTAGGAGGAAAAAATATGAAAAAACCAGGATTTATGTCATTTGATTTCTGGCAAAAATTTGGGAAAGCATTGATGGTTGTTGTGGCAGTTATGCCTGCAGCAGGAATCATGATTTCAATTGCAAAATTAATTGCAATGTCAGGTGGAGATATTAACTTTATCGCGACGATTGCACGAGTAATGGAAGATATCGGATGGGCGATTATCGGAAATCTTCACATCTTATTTGCCGTTGCAATCGGAGGATCTTGGGCAAAAGAACGTGCAGGAGGAGCTTTCTCGGCATTAATTGCGTTTATTTTAATTAATCGTATTACAGGAGCTATTTTTGGAATATCATCTGATATGTTAGCAGATCCAACAATGACGGTTCAATCATTATTTGGAGCTGAGATGGTTGTTTCAGATTATTTTACTTCTGTGCTTGGAGCACCAGCTCTAAACATGGGAGTGTTCGTAGGAATTATTTCAGGATTCTTAGGTGCTTCTTTATTTAATAAATATTATAACTTTAATAAATTACCACAGGCCTTAGCATTTTTTAATGGTAAGCGATTTGTTCCATTCGTTGTTATTTTAGGTTCAACGATTACAGCACTTATCTTATCGATTGTTTGGCCATTTGCTCAAGGAGCTTTAAATTCATTTGGACAATGGATTGCGACGTCTCAAGATACAGCCCCAATTATTGCCCCATTTATTTATGGAGCAGGAGAGCGCTTATTATTGCCATTTGGTTTACATCATATGTTAACGATTCCAATGAACTACACAGAATTAGGTGGAGTTTATGAAGTTTTAACAGGTCCAAATGCTGGATCAATTGTTGCGGGACAAGAATCATTATGGTTAGCATGGGTAACAGATTTAAATAATTTAAATGCAGCCGGAGATAGCGTTGCTTATAATCAATTATTAGAGTCGGTGACGCCAGCTCGCTTCAAAGCAGGACAAGTGATCTTATCAACAGCTTCATTAATGGGAGCTGCCCTAGCGATGTATCGTAATGTTGACACTGATAAAAAAGCAGCTTATCGCTCAATGTTCTTATCGGCAGCTTTAGCAACCTTCTTAACAGGAGTTTCAGAACCATTAGAATTTATGTTCATGTTTATCTCACCTGTGTTATACTTAATTTATGCGGTTTTAGCTGGATTAGCGTTTGCTTTATCTGATTTGATTAACTTACGTATTCATGCTTTCGGATTTATTGAGTTCTTAACGCGTATTCCAATGATGGTCAATGCAGGATTAACGATGGATATCATCAACTTTATCTTAGCTTGTTTAGCATTCTTTGGATTAAACTTTGGTATTTTCAATTTTGCCATTAAAAAATTCAACATTGCAACACCAGGACGTTTAGGAAACTATAATGATGATGATGAGACATCTCAGGCAAGTGTTACGACAGCGGCTGGTAGCTCACAAGCTAATGAAATTATTAACTTATTAGGTGGGGCTGAAAATATTGTAGATGTTGATGCTTGTATGACGCGTTTACGTGTAACTGTTAAAGATCCAGATCATGTTTCAGAACAAGCAGGATGGAAAGCCTCTGGAGCACTTGGGTTAATCATTAAAGATAATGGAATTCAGGCCATTTATGGACCGAAAGCTGACGTGTTAAAATCAGAAATTCAAGATATTTTAGGTCTATAGGAGAATAGCACGATGAAATTACTAACTTTAAACTGTCATGCTTGGCAAGAAGAAAATCAAGTTGAAAAAATTAAATATTTAGCACAAGTCATCAAAGAGAAACAATATGATGTGATTGCTTTACAAGAAGTGAGTCAATTAATCAATCCAAACGATGAAAATAAAGTGAAGGCAGATAACTATGCTGTGGTTTTATTGAGTGAATTAATGAAACTCGGAATAACGGATTATCAATTTATCTGGGACTTTTCACACATTGGATTCGATGTATATGAAGAAGGATTAGCTATTTTAACACGTTATCACATTGAAAGAGCTCATTCATTCGTTGTCACACAAGCAAATGATGTGACAAATTATCGAACTCGTCGTATTGTTGCCATTGATTTTATATCTAATAATCAACCTGTGAGTGTATATTCTTGTCATTTAGGATGGTTCCATGATACAGAGGAACCATTTACTGGACAAGTCGATGAGTTAGTTTCTAGATTAAACAAAGAACGTTTAAATATTGTAGTCGGTGACTTTAATAATGATGCCAATTTATCTGGTGAAGGATATGATTATTTATTGAGTAAAGGCTTACTTGATACCTATCATCTTGCCTTAAAAAAAGATGAAGGAACAACAGTTGCAGGGAAAATTGATGGTTGGGAAGAGAATAAAAAAGGGTTACGTATAGACTTAGTCTTAAGTGATAAGCCTGTGAATGTTTTATCTTCTCATGTTATTTTTAACGGAAGTCATAAAGATATCGTATCGGATCATTTTGGTGTTGAAGTTGAATTAAATATTTAAAAAGCGAAGCTTAGGCTTCGCTTTTTTTATTTTTTAGAGAAAATTGAAACATTTAAGATGGTTTTAAGGTTTTTATTTTATAATCAATCTTGTTAAAAACATCACAGATGAAGGAGGGGATAAAATGGCCATTACATCATTTAAACGATACGAAAAAAAGTTTATGTTAACTCAAGAGCAATTTAATCACTTGATGCCTAAATTAAAAGAATATATGAATGAAGATGAGCATAGTCAAGATGGTGGAACGTATCATATTTATAATATTTATTATGATAATGAAACACATGATGTGATCAGACATTCGATTTCAAAACCTTATTATAAAGAAAAATTAAGATTAAGAAGCTATCATGTGGTTCATCAACAAGAGGAAACTGTTTTTTTAGAATTAAAGAAAAAGATTGATGGTGTCGTAAATAAACGGCGAGTGGTTTTAAGTTTAGCTGAGAGTCAAGCTTTTTTAGAGCACGGAATCCGGCCTATGACGAAAAATTACATGGGAGAACAAGTATTAAACGAAATTGAATACTATCTCAAACAAAATCCTGTTCAACCAAAAGTTTATATTGCTTATGAACGATTTGCGTTATTTGGGAAGGATGATCGTTCCATCCGTATTACATTTGACTTTAATATTGTTTCAAGGCGTCATGATTTAAGTTTGCAAAAAGATAATTACGGAGAGAAAATACTAAAAGAGGGGATGTACTTGATGGAAGTTAAAATCTCAGATGCCATTCCGATTTGGTTGACACAAATTTTATCCGAATTATCAATTTATAACTCAAGTTTTTCAAAATATGGAAACGAATATCAAAAATATATAAAAGAAATAAATAATAGAAAAGGAAGTGTTCAAGTATGTTACAATCCATCTTATCGACAACAGGAGAATCCTTTACCCTTGTTAACGCCTTAATTATTATGTTAGCTTCAATTGTTTTAGGACTAGTTATCAGTTCAGTCTATTTATTTACACACCGAAAAGAAACCACACAACAAAGTTTTGTTATTACGCTTGTCATGTTACCAATTGTTATTTCTGTTATCATTTTACTGATTGGCAACAACGTTGCAAGAGCATTTAGTTTGGCTGGAGCCTTTTCTATTATTCGCTTTAGAAGTGCTCCAGGAGATGCGAAAGACATGTCTTATATCTTCTTTACCCTTGCAGTAGGATTAGCGTGTGGGATGGGGTATATTGGTTATGCGGCCCTCATTACAGTTGTGTTGTGTTTGTTAATGATGCTGTTATCTGTCTTCCAGTTTGGAAGATCTAAAACGACTCAATTGCAATTAAAAATAACGGTTCCTGAGCATTTAAACTATCAAGATTTATTTGATGAGGTATTAGAGAATTACACGACATCATATCGCTTAGAACGCGTCAGAACGCGTGAATTTGGAGCCTTATTTGAAGTGAGTTATCGAATTCAATTAAAGGATGTAAGTAAACAAAAAGAATTTTTAGATTTAATTCGTTGTCGTAATGGTAACTTGAATGTTTCTTTAATTCTTTGTGATTTTGGAACGGATAGCTATTAAAAAAAGGTGAGGGAGATAATCTCCTTCACCTTTTTTAGTTAGTTGATGGGTCGAATAGATAGACGTTTAAATTTTGACGTCGATTATCCAGTGGATTTTTATTTAAGTGAGCGACACGATATCCTTTTTGACAATCTGTTAAGAATGAGTCTAAATAGATTCGTCCTGCTGGCGTATGAGCAATGGCATAGGGTTGACCGTTTGAACGCTTTTGACAAATCCACGTATAATCAGATGTAATCACACGATCAAAGTCTTCGGCCGAAATTAAAGCTTTAGCTTCTACATTTCCATAACGATCTTTTAAAAACACCGCGATTACATCATTTTCTAATATTTCGTATTCATTAGGTTGAAATCGGTTGTAAATTTCTAAATTCGTTTTACGGTTATCTAAGACATCACCATTTAAATGACGAATAGGAGCATTTGGGCTTGTTCCTAAAATAACAGATTGTAACGAATATTTTTTATACTTTAATTTTCCTTTGACCATTTCTTCTGTTACAGCTTGAGCCAAATATTGATTGAAATCTTTATTCCACTCCGCAAACCAGTTTCCAAAGTGTTTAACTTTGTCTAAATCTTCTAAATCAAATAGGGCAGTTAATTCCTTTCCTTTTTTATTTAGAATAGTCATTTTGATAACTTCATTTTCAATATTGAATTGATTAGGAACTGTCTTGTAATCTTGAAACATAATTTTTCACCTTATTCTAGTTAGTCTTTTTGAATTATAACAAAAGATTGCAAAGAATACTACTAAATTTCAAAAGAAAAAAGGAGTGAGTAATCTCAGCTCCTTTTTTTATATCATTATTTTGCTAATGCTTCTTCGATTTCTGGAAGGTAAGAACCAACTTTGATTGATACTCCAGTTACAGCATCAGTGTGTCCATCTTCATCAGATAATGTTACTTTTGATAAATCGAAGTTATTAGCAACGATGAATTCTTGTAATAAATCCATTTGCTCATGGAATTGTAATTCTCCACCCATTACATAAGTTCCAGCTTCAGAAGCTTCACGTTTAGAAGATCCATCTGCTTGGATTACATCAACAGTTAAGTCAACAGGATTTCCGTTTTCGAAAGTTACTGCTACTACATCTGATCCTTCTTCACCTTTGAATTCAACAGTTTTTACACCTGTAAATTCATTGTTTTCAATGCTCGTCATTAATTCTTGAACTAATTCTAAGTAACGACCAGCTTTGAATGATACACCTGTAATAGAATCAGTGTGTCCATCTTCATCAGTTAAGTTGATTGCAGTTACATCAAAGTTATTTTCAGCTAAGAATGCTTCTACAGCATCGATTTGCTCATGCCATTGTAAAGCTCCTTCTTCTTGGCTCATTACATATTCACCAGAAGCAGCTAATTCGCTTTTTAATGTTCCATCTTCTAAAATAACATCGATGTTTACTGAAGTTGGTTGTCCATTTTCATAAGTCATTGATACTGTTACAACATCAGTTTTTTCTCCAGTTGTATCGTATAAAGCTTCTAACGTATACGTCTCAACTTTTTGAGCTTCTACTTCTGCCTCTTCAGTTGTTTCTTCAACTGCTGGAGTTTCAGTTGTTGTTTCTTCAACTGCTGGAGTTTCTGGAATTGTTTGTACTGGTGCTTCATTTGAACAAGCTCCTAAGAATAATACTGCTGATGCTAATGCGATTAAAAGTTTACCTTTTAACATGTCTTTTACCCCCTATAGGTTATGTTTCTGAAATACAAGGTATATTCTAGCAATATATAAAAAATTACACAAGTCTTTTTTTGTGTTTTTTTGAACAATATGAGTCGAAATTATTTTTTTTATGAATATTATATCCATTTTATAGTAAAAAAACTAAAAATTATTAAATAAATATGGGATTTATTGTATTATAATCGTTTTTCTTTGTTAATAATTTAGAAATATCATGTAAAACGTAAATCAGTCATAAAGTGAGTACGAAAAAATCTGACTCATCAGAGGTAGATTTTATGAATTAATAAAAAGTATCCTTATTATATGTGTTAACTAAAAATAAAGAGCTATAAGTAAAGGTAGGTGGGGGGGGATTTACTAAAAGAATTGAAATTCAAATGGATTGCATTTTTTGACAAATATAATAATATATCATGATATGATAGGTGTATAAAACGTTATCATAAGGGGGATTGTCATGAGAAATTATTATCTTGTCTTAGAGTTGTTACCGGTTTGTGGGTTTATCTACGCACATTATTGTGAGAAACATCATTCTAATTATCCAAATACATCGAAGGGGTATCCAAACAAGCGGATTAAAAAGAGCAGACAAGGGTGGGAAGTTGGAAATCAAATAATGGCACAAGCAATTAAATCAGTCACCACCATCATGATTTTATTAAATGTCATCTTCTTTTTTATGAATGTCTTAAATTATGGTTTTGCAACTCTATTAAATCTGTTAATGATTGGAATTGGAATTTATACAGGAGAAAAACAATTACGTGTTTGTATCAATGAAAAAGGAATCGTGATGGCGACACCAAAAGTGAAAGTTAAACGATATTTACTGCCTAAATTGACAAGAAAATGATGAAAACTGTAATCGTTTACGGATAAGCAATTGCTTATTAAAAAGTAATTATATGGTAAAATAGCAACGTAGAAACGATTCAATTAAGAGGGGAATGACGTTTGTGACAAAATTAGATCGTAAATGGTGGAAGGAAGCCGTTGGATATCAAATCTACCCAAAAAGTTTTTGTGATTCAAATGGGGACGGAATTGGAGATATTAATGGAATCACAAGTAAGTTAGATTATTTAAATGAACTTGGAGTTAATTTACTTTGGCTTTGTCCAATTTATAAATCACCAATGGATGATAATGGATATGATGTTTCAGATTACTATGATATTGCAAAAGAATTTGGAACAATGGAAGATTTTAAAACATTATTGTCTGAAGCTAAAAAACGTGAGATAAAAATCGTGATGGACTTAGTGCTTAACCATACAAGTGATGAGCACCCTTGGTTTATTGAAGCAAGACAATCAACAGATAATCCTTATCGCGATTATTATATTTGGCAAAAAGGAAAGATAAATGAAGCGGGAGAAGAGATTGAGCCGACAAATTGGGCTTCATTTTTCACTCCATCATGTTGGGAAAAAGATGAACAAACAGGCGAATATTTTATGCATATTTTCTCTAAGAAAATGCCGGATTTAAATTGGGCGAATGAAAATATGCGAAAAAAACTGTTTGAAATGGTGAAATGGTGGTTAGATCTTGGGATTGACGGATTCCGTGTCGATGCTGTTGCCCACATTGACCGCGATTTTACGTTTACTGATTCAACCCTTAAAGGAAATGGAAAGTATGTTGAAGATTGGTCTAAATTTTCAAATCTTCCAAAAGTTCATGATTATTTAAAAGAATTAAACCGTGAGGTCTTATCTAAATATGATATTTTTACGGTAGGAGAAGTTGGCGGAGGGGCCGATGTCCTAGAAGCGTTAAAATATGCAGGTGAAGATTCAAATGAATTAAACATGGTATTCACGTTTGATCATTGTTGGTTGAATAGTGGGTTTGATTCTTTAGATGAAAAGTGGAATGGGAATACGGACTTAGTTGAATTGAAAAAAGTCTTTAAAAAATGGCAAACCGGTCTTTATTCAAAAGCATGGAATCCATTATATTGGCTAAACCATGATCATCCACGTGTCATGTCACAATATGGAGATCCGACTCATTATCATAAAGAATCAGGTAAAATGTTAGCGACCTCTTTATTGATGATGTGGGGAACACCATTTTTATACAATGGTGAAGAAATTGGGATGACTAATGCCAACTATACTAACTTTGAAGACTATCGTGATGTCTCAACGATTGAAAAAATTAACCGTTTGTTGCAAGACGGTTATCCAGAAGATCTCATTCGTCGATATATTGGGGTTACTTCACGCGATAATGCTAGAACACCAATGCAATGGAATTCAAGCGAAAATGCTGGGTTTACAAGTGGAGAACCTTGGATTAAAGTCAACTCAAATTATGCTACAATAAATGTTGAGGCACAATTAAACGATGAGGATTCTATTTTTAATCACTATAAAAAATTGATTCATTTGCGCCGACATAGTGAGTATAAAGATGTCATTGTTTATGGAGATTATGAACTTTTAAGTGAAAATCATCCAAATGTTTATGCCTATACACGAACACTAGATCATCAAAAATTATTAATTGTCTCAAATTTTTTTGCAAAACCAGCAATCGCTTGTTTAAAGCAATTAAGGGCAAAACAAATCATCTTATCTAACTATGAAGATTCATCTCTTTCATTAGATTGCTTAATGTTAAGACCCTTTGAATCAATTGTGTTTGAATTAGAGTAATCAAAGTGCTACTTACTTTATCTTTTCTTAAGATCAAGTAAGTAGCTTTTTTCAATGCATAAGATATCCTAATCACGCATCAAACAAGATTAAAGCTCTCATTACTATTCAATCTTACTGAATCAAAAAGTTGAGAAGTGATCAGCCAATCATTGGCAGGGAATACGATAGAAAACGGGACTTAGAGGACTGTGTATTTATTTTTTTAAATATGTGATAATTGTATAAAAAACGAAAACACTTTCAATTAACTCGAAATTTAAGCGAATTTTTGTTAGAATAATAGAGAGGTTTGGTAAAAAGGGGAAATGGAAAATGGCTGAAAAAAAAGTAGACTTAAAAACAATGACGCGAAAAGAAAAAAAAGATTATATTTGGTATTACTATAAAAGCCACATGATGATGGGGTTATTTGCAGTGGTATTAGTCGGAAGTTTAATTTACGATGTCATGACAAAAGATAAAATTATTTTTTCACTGACTTTGTTTGGAGAAGCAGAGTCGGGCGTGCAAATCGAAGAAATTCAACAAGATTTAACACAATTAGTGGCGCCAGAAGCAACAAAGAAAGAAAAAGTATTGGTTCAATTTTATGGGTTGAATGAAGTGGAGACATCATTTGATGAGATGACCGATTTATATCAACAAAAGATGATCTCACAAATCGCAGCTCAAGAATTAGATTTAGTCATTATGGGGGAGAGTGATTTTGGCTTTTATGCAGAGGAGAAGATGTTTGAAGCTTTAAATGAAATATCAGGGATTGATTGGAATTTAGTTGAGGAAACACAACTAATCAAAGATGAACAAACTGATTTAGTTTATGGTATTAAAATGGCTGGAAGCCAACTTTTAAATCGTATTAATTATGACACGAATGGAAAAGTATTGGCTTTAATTAATAATTCACTCAATAAGGAAATGGCGGTGGATGTCATTAATCAATTATTGTCTGAATAAGAAAGAGAAGGAAGAGAATGGATTGGCTACAACTCCTTTTATTTGGATTCATCTTATTGTATTTATTAATGAAAGTAATTCAAACTAAGTCACTCAAAACAACAATGATTTTAATCACGGGTGTTTTGGTGATAGGTTGTAAGTTATTTTTACAGCAACTCGATTCGATGCTCTTGCGCCAACTGTTGGCAAGTTTAACATTCATTTTATGTTTAATTAGTGGGTGGCTGATTATAAAAAGACCTCAATGACTGGATGGGATTGAGGTTTTTTTATACGACAAGGACAAAACAACGTGCTCGTTTTTTTGAATTTCATAATTTATAGTAGGATTAAAAAATCCGAGGCCCAAAAGAAAGGTCGTATCGTCCATAATGAAGCAATGGTTAGAGTTTTTAAAGTTAAGAATTCATAATTACGGTTTTTGGATTTCTATCTTTTCATTAGTTGTTCTTGTTTTACAAACATTCGAGATTCCGATATTCCCTCATTATGATTTGATTGTCAACATTATTTTATTGCTCCTATTAGTCTTCGGGATTATCAATAATCCAACCACGACTAATAAATGGTTTGGAGATGATAAAAAAGAACATGAAATGCTAAATCAAATAGAGGATACTTTAAAAGAACTTAAAAATGAGGATCAAGAAAAGAATGATAGCTTTTAGTCTTTAAACTTTAGGCGAAAGCATATATGTTTCCATCATTTGTGAATAAGATACAGTAGAGCAGAGATTGTAGTAAAAGTTAAAGTAGGATAAGAACTTGTGATTTGATATCTCTAATTCGAGGTGAGGGAAAATGCTTAATCGAGGTAAAGATGGTTGGAATAAAGGCATGCTTCAAAAAGAAACAAAAACATCCTCTAGTGTCAGAAATACAAAAAAAACGCCTCTTCAACAGTTTGATGTTGCGGCTTTCTTTGAAGAAAATCTTTATGACATCATTGATTTAGAAGAAAATCGTTCCGGTGTTAAAGAATTCGAAGATGCTGTAAAGAAAGAAGAGTAAAATGAGTGAACTTCCACGGTTAGTCAATAGTAAAGATATTTCAAGAGGAAAAATCTTTTATGTTGCATTGCCTTATACACAAGGAAGACCATTTAGATTCATCGAAAAAGATGAACAACATTCAAAAATGTATCGAATTATCGAGAAAGAGGATGGCTTTCAAGGGAAATCTGAACCCCAAACAGGGAAACGACGATCAGAAAGCCTTGAAATTGTAACAGGAATCAAGTTAAGACCATGTATTGTGATTCAAAAAGATCAGTACAATCATAATGAAAAATACCCATTTGTTGTCATATTACCCATTGCGACACTCTCTGAAGATCATAAAAAAAAACCTATCTTTAAACGATTAATTGAACGTAATGATTTAGATCAATTTTATTATTTAGGAAATGATTGTTACATTACGGTTAATGATCCAAAAAGAGTTTATAAAAATACGCTCTTTTATGTAGAAGGTCATCTCAAAATTGATGAAAAAGAAATTGACATGGATGAGTTAATGATGCGCTTTGCAGAGTGTTTTGATGTGAAAAAGATTAGATAACATAGGGAAGAATGAGGAAAAGTAGAGGGTGAAAGCCTTCTACTTTTTGTATCTAGGGGTTCAAATCAAGTTTGCATAATTGAAAACTTTGACTTTTCCCTACTAGAGATGGTGACTTTTTTAAGAGTAGGGGAGTATTCGGACGATTTTACTCCCCCTTTGGTGAGATGCTTCCTTTAGAGGATTCATCCTAAAAAGTTTTATGAATTGAGACTGATTCAAGGACTGTAGATGTTCTGATGTTTTGCGTTCAAAGCAATTGTCAACTTCTAGGCAAACCTATGATGATTTCTATTTAGACGGATTAAAATAATCATAAAATTAATTTAATCACAGAGAAATCTCATGCACTTCTTCGATTTTCAGGTATAATAAAGTTATTTTAAGAAATAGGAGTTGAGTAACGTGTCAAAAGTGAAAACAAATGCAATCCGTTTACTTGATCAAAAAAAGATTTCGTATGAATTGTTAACTTATGAGGTCGATGATCAACTCGATGGAATCACGGTAGCGACTAAAATTAACTATCCAGTAGAAGTTGTTTATAAAACGTTGGTGACGAGAGGGAATAGTAAAAATATTTATGTTTTTGTGATTCCTGTAGCCACTGAACTGGATTTAAAAAAAGCGGCAAAAGTTGTGGCGGAAAAAAAACTTGAGATGATAGCAGTCAGTGAAATTAACGGATTAACGGGCTATATTCGAGGGGGATGTTCACCGGTAGGGATGAAAAAAGTTTACCCGACTGTGATTGATGTCACTGCACAACAGTTAGACTATTTTATTGTGAGTGGTGGGAAAATTGGATTACAAATGAAATTAAATCCAAAAGACTTAGAAAAAGTGATTACGCTTCGTTTTGAAAAGGTCACGATAGAGAAGGGAGACATCATGTGTTAATTTTATTAATTATTCTTAATCTCATCAGCTTTACATTAATGTATGTCGATAAACAAAAAGCAATCAAAGGAGAGTGGCGAATCAGCGAGAAAACTTTATTCTTGAGTGCCGCTTGCTTTGGGGCTTATGGAATGTGGTTAGGCATGAATCAATTTCACCATAAGACCAAACATGTAAATTTCAGAGTATTTATTCCACTATTAATGATCATTGAAAGTGTCATCTTGTTTGTAGTGTATACGAAAGGGTGGTTTTAAAAAAGTTTTTGATGAAAATTTACTTTCATTTTTTAAAAAGTAGAAGGACATAATTCATTTCATACATCATTAAATATAAGTACTGTATTTTTTTAGAAGGCGTGGTCTTTCAATGTGTCTCTAAAGAAACCTATGAGATGAAACGTGTGTCGAACTCTTGTTAGAGACCCGATAAGGCTGTCTGTGTAGTCAGCAGTTGGATGTGTTTCATCAAGCAAGTGTCAAGCATTTGATAGAGAATGATCCCATCAATGATTTTAGGAAGAAATAAGTAGCAGACTAGGGCTTTTTTACCTAGTCTTTTTTTAAGCTATAGTTTAATAATGGGTGGATTTAAGAAAAAAGAAATAAATCTGTTTATTTCTTTTTTTCTTAAATTTGATGATGAACTGACTTCATTAAAGATTACATCGATTTTGTTTTGAGTTGTAAAGTCGACTTTTTTCTTTGTTTCATCATGAAAAGAGGAGTTTAAACATATGATTTAATAAATGAGAGGATAAGGAGAGAGAGGTATGTTAAAAGAGTTAAATCAAATAAAAAATCAGCGTTATGGATATGTTCGTGTTAAATTGTTGATTGATTATTGGGAACATCTCTCGCAAATTAAATCGGTTGAAGTAGGAACCATAATTTATAAGGGGCAGCAGTTAGAGTATGGTATGCTTGCCAAAGGATGGAATCATCATGGAACTTATATTCAATTGCTGTATATTTTGAATTCCCCAAAAGATGAATACCACTTTTTAATTGGAAATGTGAAGGGTCCTGTAGAGGAGTATGAGGATTACCGATTAAAGATTGATGATGTAGTACCAATGAATGAATCTTTAATCGAGTATATTATTGATTTGAATCGATTATTATGAGGGATTTTTTTAAAATTAAACGTTAGTTTTCTACGTGTCATACCTTTAAAAATTTTTACAGAAGAACGTCATTAAAAACAGATTGATTTGAAGGCTGTTATGATGGGGTTCTTTTTTTACTGTATTTTAAATAAGTATAGATGATAAAAAATCATTGATACGATTAGTTAGTATGGATAAATTTTTAATTTTAAAGGTAGATCAGCATTCTTATAAAGCAGAGATCTTTTAATCTACTCAGTGAAAGTTTTAGATTAATCATCTGTTTTTCATTCTCATTTAATAAGAATCAGAACGCAGGAAATGAGTTCTGATAGCTTTTTTATGGTGGCAAAGTTTTATTTTCTCTAGATCAGAGCAGGGAGCCTCACAAGTTTTTATTCTCTTTTTAATGGGTTAACCCCTGAATGATAAGATACCGTCGGACTAAAAGTTTTATAACTGTGACTCATTCTAAACATGCAGGTTCCCTATTGTTTTGCTTGTAAAAACTATTCTCTCTCAACTGCTTGGTAAAAAGGTCTCTATTTAGAGAGAGTAGAAATGAGGTTTATTTTTGAAGGAGAATGGGATGAATTTATTTTTTTAGATGCATTGTTTTTTTGAAATAAGGAGATCACACTAACGCAAAATGAAGAGAAATTCATATTTTATATTATACGAGATTCCATAAGAGGAAGTGCTTAAACGTGAACGAAAATCACATCGATAAACGGTCAACGAATTTAAAATGTAAACCACCTTATATTGATCCCTCAAATCCTGATAGTATCCCAAAATATATTGATCGACTCCCTATTCCCAAAAAAGCAGCACGTGAAATTTGTACTGAAACATATGATGCATACCGTATCACTATGAAGGAAGCGTTTCATACCTTCCATTCCTATTTTCCTAAAACGAAAGTTTGGGGATATAATGGAAAATATCCGGGTCCAACCATCGAGGCATTTAAAGATAGAATGACTTATATACGCTGGGAAAATAAATTGCCTGAAAAACATATCCTTCCCTATGATTACATGCTTCATGGGACCATAGATACACCTGAAGTTAAAACAGTTGTTCATGTTCATGGTGCTCATGTAGAGCCTGAAAGTGATGGCCATCCGGAAGCCTGGTTTACTCAAGATTATGCGCTTAGAGGACCACACTTCACTAAGAGGGTATATCAATATACCAATCATCAACCTTCTACAATGTTGTGGTATCATGATCATGCCATGGGAAGTACGAGATTAAATGTATATGCTGGCTTGGCAGGATTATATCTGATTAGAGATGAATTAGAAGAAAGGTTAAATTTACCGAAAGGTGCGTTTGAAATTCCAATTATCATCCAAGATAAATCGTTTAATCCAGATGGATCATTGTTATATCCTGAACCATTGATTAATCCAGATCCACCTGCTCCCATTACTGGATTTTTAGGTAATACTATTGTAGTTAATGGAAAGATTTGGCCATGTTTAGAAGTAGAGCCTCGTAAATATCGTTTGAGATTTCTGAATGCATCTAATGAAAGAAATTATGATTTAAGCTTTTCTAATGATGCCTCTTTTTATCAAATAGGAACTGATGGAGGATTTATAAAAGAAACGAATGAAATCAAATCTTTTAAAATTTTCCCTGCTGAAAGAATCGATACCATTGTAGATTTTTCAGACTATAAAGGTAAAACGATTATTTTAAAAAATAACGGAGATGACGTAGATTCCAATACGGCCGTTATTATGCAATTTAAAGTTTCCTCTAAACGTTCAAAACCCGATACTAGTGAGATTCCAACGAGACTTAATCCTTATGACCATTTAACTGTAACAGATGCTGTTACTACTCGAACTTTAAGACTTGGAGCGAAGACTGATTCAAATGGAAATTTGATGCTTGATCCGGATGGGAGACTGATACTTGTTTTAAATAATCGAATGTGGCATGAACCAACGACTGAGATTGTTAAAAGTGACACAATAGAAGTTTGGAATATAATTAATCCAACACCAGTTACACATCCGATTCATATCCACTTAGTTCAATTTCAAATATTATCTAGAACGTCGATTGAAACAGGAGAAGAACTTCCAATTCACTCGTATGAACAAGGATTTAAAGATACGGTTGAAGTACCTTCTGGAACCATTACAAGTGTTACGATGCATTTTACTGGATTTACGGGTGAATACGTCTGGCATTGTCATTTGTTAGAACATGAAGATCACGATATGATGAGACCTTTACGTGTTATCGAAGGGAGCTTACCCAGTAGAGAAAATCCTATAGTATAACGTAGGGGTTCACATGATTTGTCCTATTGATTCATTTAACGATGATTTACTAAAAGATAAATTCAAAACTAATGGTTTAAAGAGAATAAGAAAACAAGCAAATGATCGACTGAAGTCCGAAATGATTTCAGTCATTTTTTTTCTCTACTACTATTGATGAGAAATTAGGGACTCATCACTTAGGTATATAAAGCCAATTTAAATTTTAAACCTTAAGAGATTATGATAGGACGATCTCAATGTCATTAGGATATTTTTTTATTGTGGAGTTATATAAGATTGAGTAAAATGAATGAAGGTAATTCAAAAGGTAGGGGAGTTTTTATGCATTATGTCTATATTGTAGAATGTTCTGATCAAACTTTATATACGGGGTATGCAAAAGATGTCTTTAAAAGATTACATGAACATAATCATACAAAAGCAGGCGCAAAATACACTCGAAGTCGACGTCCAGTAGAGCTAAGATATATCGAAAACTTTAATTCTCGATCTGAGGCGTGTAAAAGGGAAAGTGAAATTAAAAGGTTAAAACGTGAAGAAAAATTAGAATTAATCAAAGAGTATATGGAAAAGGAGTCAATAAATTCATATTGACAAGCGTCATCTTTTTATTTATACTATAACTAATAATCATTACTATTATAAATATTGGATAGATTTGTTTAATTCACAAATATAAGTTATAAGTATCTAAAATAGATGACAAAGTTAGGTGATAATTATGAAGTATTCAAAACAGCGAGAAATGATCTTTAATTGTATTAAAGAAAATCCTATGCATTTAACGGCAGATGCCATTTATGAAATGTTAAAAAAAGATAATCCAAATTTAAGTCTTGGAACGGTTTATCGTAATCTTTCTCAATTAGCTGAGCATAATATGATTCAAAAGGTAAGTATCGCAGGGTATCCGGATCGTTTTGATGGAACGCTACAAGATCACTTTCACTTTTTATGTTTAGAGTGTGGCGATATTCAAGATATTTTTATTGATGAATTATTTGATGTGGCAAAGGTAGTAGAAAACCAGGAAAATGTTCAAGTTCAATCATTTGATATGTCATTTAAAGGAATTTGTAGTAAATGTAAGGGACATAAAGTTAATTAAGGATAAAAAATTCGTCAGACTCGTGACGAATTTTTTTGTTTTTGGATAGAAAATGATAACCAGTCATATCAAAAATGGATAAATTCAACTAAGATATGGATTTTTTTTAGCTCTTTTTATAGATTTAAATCTAACGCTTGAGTGAAGATATTTTTCAAGGTATATTGTAATTGTGAAACGTAATTTCAAATTAAAACGCGTTTAAATGGAAATCAAATGTTGATCATAATGGACGAGTAAAAGATTAGCATTTGATTCTTTTATCGCTAACTTTGTAACCGTTAACATTAGGGGAGGGGATTGAATTGAGTAGTAAGATAACCAGTATCATGCAAACACATTCAAGTGGATTTACAAAATCTGAAATCAAAATATGTCACTACATCAATTCACATCGAGAATCTGTGATGTATCTATCGATTACGGAATTAGCGGAATTAATCGGGGTCGGAGAGGCAACCATTCTACGCTTCTGTCGTAAGATAGGTTACAAAGGGTATCAAGATTTTAAGTTAGCTATGGCAAAAGAACCTGCTTTAAATTCCATTGAAAATCACGAACTATCATATATTGATAAACTCTACGAAATGATGATTAAATCATTAGAGAATACTAAACATTTATTGGATGATCTGGAAATTAAACATGGATGTGCTCTCATCGAACAGACGAACAATGTTTATGTATATGGTGTTGGATCTTCAGGGCTTAGTGCTCGGGAAGCCAGTAGCAAATTTTTAAGGGTTGGGAAACATATCGAGGCTATTACAGACTCACATTTTCAGGCCATTAATAGTGCAACCTTAAGCCAAGAAGATGTTGTCATTGCTATTACGATAACAGGTAGTACAATCGATTTATTAGACTCTGTCAAAATTGCAAAGGAAAGAGGCTGTAAAATTATTGCAATTACAAGCTATATTAAATCTCCCATTACTAAATATGCAGATGTTGTCTTACTTACTTCAGGAAAAGAAAATCCGTTAGAAGGTGGATCGTTATCCGCGAAAATGTCACAGTTATTTATGATTGAACTATTGTGCATCGGATATATGATAAATAATGCAAAAGTCTCAGAAGAAATGAAAAACTTAACGGCAGGCGCAGTGGCAAATAAATTAAATTAGTGGGTTGATTACTTAAATTAGGTTAGTCCAGCGATAACTTATTATCGTTGTGTTTAACAATAGATACCTATAGGGGGAATAGTCATGTTAAAGAAACGATTTTTATCGATGGTAACGTTATTAGCGCTTGGGACGCTAACCGTTGCTTGTGCACCAAAACTTGAACAACCAACGACAGATACATCAAATACCTCAACCGAGAGTACAAAACCAGAAACCTCGACCGAAACACCTAAAAATGAGGTAACAACCATTACGTTTTGGAATTTTCCAAACTTTGCAACCATTGATGACACCGTAGGAAAATACGAAGAAGAAATGATTGCAGCTTTTGAAGCTAAAAATCCAGACATTAAAGTCAATTTAGAAATCATTTCATTTAATGATGGACCAGCGAAAATTAATACAGCGATTGAAACCAATACTGCACCAGATGTTGTCTATGATGCACCAGGTCGTATTATTACTTGGGGAAATAACGGTGTTTTAGCCCCATTAAATGACATGTTTACAGAGGAGTTTAAAAATGATTTAGATCCAATGCTTTTAGATGCTGTACAAGGTCAAGATGATAATTATTATATGTATCCAATTAATACATCACCTTTTATGATGGCATTTAATAAAACGATGCTTGAAGAACTTGGGTTACTTGAGTTGTTACCATTAGATAATGAAACACGTGCCTGGACGGTTGCAGAGTATGAAACATTATTATCAGCATTAAAAGATGCTGGAAAAATTCCAGCGATTTTCTATGCAAAAAGTTCAGCGGGGGATCAAGGAACTCGTGCCTTCATTTCTAATCTTTATAACTCATGGATTACAAATGATGATTTAACAGCTTACCGTATCAATGATGAAGGTGGAGTTAAAGCCTTACAGTGGACGGTAGATGCGATTAAAAACGGATATTTAGTAAATGGTAGTGCGATGACATCAAGTGATGCGATTGACGAATTCGTAGCTGGACGTGCAGCAAGCACCATTTTATTCTCACCAGGATTACTAAATAACAATAAAGAGAAAATGGATTTTGAAGTCGTATTCGTTCCTTATCCAAATGAAAGTGGAGAACCCTCACTTGAATACTTAATTGGTGGTCCTTGTGTATTTAATAGTGGAGACAGTGCACGTATCGAGGCCGCAAAACGTTTTGTTGATTTCATGGCTAATGATGAAGAATGGGGTGTTAAAAATATTAAAGCGACTGGAACATTTGCCGCTCGAAAATCAATGACAGGATTATATGACGATGCAGAGTTACAGTACAATGCCTTAATGACGTCATATTACGGGACTTACTACAATACCATTAGTGGATATGATGAAATGAGAACTTTATGGTTCCCAGCTCTTCAAGACGCAATTAACGGTGGAGATGTTCAATCTGCTCTGGATCATTTCGCAGAACAGGCGAATACCACAATAAAATAAAAAAATGACGTAGCCTAAATTTAGGCTACGTCTAATTAAATCAAGAACGAGAGTTGTTCAAAAATAATAGGGGGGAAGTCATGGCGAGTATTAGTCAAAAACCACTTATGCCATCAGTCTCACAGACTAAAAATCAAAAACGTACCCTTTCACCTAAGATGCGTGAAACAATTGTTGGGTATTTGTTTTTATTACCGGCTTTAATCTTCTTTGGAATATTTGTTTTATTTCCAATTATTCAAGGCATTTATATTAGTTTTTATGATTATACGATGAGTACCTTCAATTTTATAGGGCTTCAAAACTACATCGACCTGATGTCAGATCAAGTGTTTACTAAATCACTTTGGAATACTGTTCTCTTAGTTATTGGAACGGTACCATTTATCATTGTATTTTCAATTTTTGTTTCAAATGCTATCTATGAACGCTCAGCCTTTACAAGATCATTTTTTAGGGGAGTCTTTTACTTACCAGTGGTCACAGGGATTGTAAGTGTTACGGTTGTTTGGCAATGGATTTTTCATCCTTTACATGGGATTTTGAATTATTTATTACAAAATATGGGGGTCATTGATAGTCCAATTTCATGGCTCGGAGATGCAAGATTTGCTTTAATTTCAGTGATGGTCGTTTTATTAACAACTTCTGTTGGACAGCCAATTATCTTGTATGTGGCATCACTTGGAAATATCCCGAAAGATTATAGTGAAGCAGCGCAGATTGATGGAGCAAATAATTGGCAGATTTTTAGACATATTAAATGGCCGCTATTAATGCCAACGACCTTATATATTGTCGTGATATCAACCATTAACTCTTTCCAATGTTTCTCTTTAATTCAACTTTTAACAGCTGGAGGACCAAACTATTCAACTTCAACCGTGATGTATCTTGTTTATGAACGCTCATTTGTTTTAAATAAATATGGGTATGCTTCGGCAATGGGAGTTATTTTAGCGATCGTCATTGGGGTGTTCTCAATCATCCAATACAAGTTCTTTGGGAAAGATGTTGAATATTAAGAGATAGGAGGGGATTAATTTGTCAACGAAACAAAATACTGAAAAGAAATTAAGTAAAAAGAAGAAAATAACGGTTGGATCAGTCATGACGCTCATCATTTTAACCTTGTTAGCCATCTTTTTTATCTTTCCATTTTATTGGATTATAACAGGAGCATTTAAGTTACAAGATGTAGCTGTGGCACTTCCACCCGAATGGTTTCCAACAAATCCAACACTTGATAACTGGGTCAAATTATTTAAAAATCCAGCAGGATCATGGTTCCTTAATAGTGTCTATCTTTCATTTTTTACGATGATTTTAGTTTGTGTGACATCTACTTTAGCTGGATATGTTCTGGGGAAAAAGAATTTTTATGGTTCTAAACTCATGTTTGCTATATTCATTGGAGCGATGGCACTTCCAAAACAAGTTATCTTAATTCCACTTGTTCGTATTGTCTCAGCTTGGGGATTTGGCGATACGCTAAGTGCTGTGATTTTACCAGCAGTGGGATGGCCATTTGGGATTTTTTTAATGAAACAATTTTCTCAAACCGTCCCAAATGAGTTATTAGAATCGGCGAAAATAGATGGATGTAGTGAATGGGGAATCTTCACCAAAATTGTATTACCGCTTGTTAAACCAGGGGTGGCGGCTTTAGCTATCTTTACCTTTATTTCATCTTGGAATGATTATTTCTTACAGTTAATTTTCTTAAATTCACGCTCTAATTTATCATTACCACTTGGGGTTGCAACAATGCAACAAGAATTCTCATCAAATTATGGCGTTATTATGGCAGGTGCTGCTTTAGCATCACTTCCAATGGTTATTATCTTTGTGTTCTTTCAAAAATACTTTACACAAGGAATTACAATGGGAGCTGTTAAAGGGTAAACAAAAAAAGACGTTTTGGAATGATCCAGACGTCTTTTTTTTTGTTTGCTAAAATCTGTTTATTGGTTTTCAAATGTTCTTAATCATCTACCATGTCTGTCAGATCATTTAATGGTTTATTAAACGTTTTATGATAGAAAATAATAAAGCACGTAAAAGTTGTTAGTGCTGCAATAATATCTGCAATTGGTTCGGCTAAGAATACAGCATCTAATGGTGAAATAAAAGAAGCAGTGGTTGCAGGTAAGATGAAAATGAGGGGAACTAATAAAATCATCTTACGAAGTAAGGCTAAAACAAGTGAAATTTTAGCTTGTCCAAGTGCTAAAAACGTTTGTTGACATGCTGATTGAGCCCCAAAGATAAAGATACCTGCAAAGAAAATACGGATGCTATGAGAGGTGATTTCAACCAACTCCGGCTTATCGTTAAAAATATTAACAAAAATGTGTGGTGCTAATTCTAAAGAGACACACATCACGGTTGTATAGACTAAACAAACCGTTAATAATAACTTGAATGTTTTTTTGACACGATCAAATTGATTGGCACCGAAATTATATGAAATAATCGGTTGTGCACCAGAAGCAAGCCCCATTAAGGGTAAGAAAATGATTTGATTGATACTACTAATAATGGTCATCGCACTGACTGCTAAATCGCCACCAAATCGTGATAGTTGATTATTTAAAGAAATTAAGACAAGACTTTCTGTTGCCTGCATAATAAATGGCGAAACACCGAGCGCTAAAATAGGGAGAATCACGTTCAATTCAGGTTTAAGGTAACGTTTTTGAATCTTTAAAATACTTTGCTTACCAAAAAGGAATTTTAAAACCCAAATAGCAGAAACAAATTGTGACGTAATGGTTGCAATCGCAGCCCCTTTAACGCCTAAGTTAAGACCGAAAATAAAGATAGGGTCTAGTACGATATTAAAAATAGCCCCGACTAAGACCGTTAGCATACCAATTTTAGCAAATCCTTGAGTATTAATAAATGGATTCATTCCAAGCGCGATTTGAACGAAAATGGTTCCTAGTAAATAAATGGTTAAATAATCATTCGCGTATCCTAATGTTTGAGGACTGGCCCCAAAAGCAAGAAGAATGGGTTCTTTAAAAATTAATAAAAGTGTCATTAATAAGACCGAAATAATCATTAGCGTCGATAAACTATTACTTATGATTTTCTCTGCGCCATCATGATCTTGTTTCCCCATTTTAATGGCCGCTAGTGGGGCACCTCCCATCCCGATGAGTGCACTAGTAGCAGAGATTAACATGATAATTGGAAATGCTACACCAACACCAGCCATTGCTAAATCTCCATCTTGAATACGTCCGATAAAAATTCGATCGACGATGTTATATAAAACATTAACTAATTGTGCTATGATAGCAGGTGTTGCAAGCTTTAATAATAATCGACCAATAGGATCTTTTCCTAAATCAGTAGATTGAGTTGACATCAAATCCCTCCAATAGTAGTTCTATTTTTATCCTCAACATATAATGATACTATACTTTAAATGGAGTGGGAACCTTAATTTTGTCGAAATATTTAAAATTTGAATAGGACTAAAATTAATGATTGATTAATAAATCATAGATGACATAGAATAAATTATAGGTAAAATCAGAAAAAATGAAAAAGGAGTTTAGCAATGAGTGGAAAGAAAAGATGGATGATTGGATTAGGTGGCGTATTTACACTTCTTGGAGGCTATACGATTTACAAATTTAGTCAACCTCCCAAAAATAGACCTAAGGACTATCAACGACAAGATAAAAATCGTCAATTAGTAGCATGTCTTGGAGACAGTAATACCCAAGGAACGATGGCGTATAATTTTGTTAATGAATTAGCAACCTCTATGGGGGAAGAAGGATATGACTTTATTAATGCAGGGGTAAATGGAGATTTAGTTTATAATGTTTTAAATCGATTAGATGAGGTTATCATCTGTGATCCTGACTATATCATTATATTAATCGGGACCAATGATATTTTAGCTCAGTTAAATAAACCTAATGAAATCAAATTTGAACTAAAAAAACATCTGCCTATGAAACCAAATGAAGCCTGGTTTATTTCTAATTTAACGGCGGTGATTTCTAAGCTTAAAGCCAATACTCGTGCTAAAATAGCCATCTTATCACTACCATTAATAAGTGAAGATACAGATTCGTTTGCATTTAAACAGGCGATAGAGTATAGTCAACAAATTCAAAAAATTGCTCAATTAGAGCAGATTACTTACCTTCCTTTGAATGAATGGCAATTAAAGTTTTTAGAAGAGAATCGTGAGTCGAAGCGTAAAAAGGTTAAAACATCCCCCTTTGCGTTTTTTATGCCTTCTTTTAAACATATCTCCGCATTGTATTCCTTCAGATTATCTATTTTAAACATTATGTATTAAGAAAATCTTGGGAAGAAATATCACAGGAAGCGGGACTTATTTTAACAGTCGATACGGTTCATCAAAATAAAATTGCGGCTTCTATGATTGAACAATTGATTCGCTCATTCTTAGAAACAGAAGAATAGATCAAAAAGATACCCATTTTGTGGTATCTTTTTTTATAAGAGGATATAGAAGGATTGAATCATTAAATCTTTTTATTTAAATTTTTAATAAATTTAATAAATTAGTTCTATAATCGAATTTCATTTCATAATCATTAATGAAAACAAAATGAAAGCAGGTGACGGTCATCAAACCTTTGGCGAAAGAAGCAAATCATAATCATCAACGTAACATTAATGTAAAAACAGGTTTAACAGAAGAACAAGTACTCGAACAACGAAAGCAGTATGGAACAAATGAATTTTCAAAGCCAAGCGAGCGAGGACTATTAAAAGAGTTTCTAGACATTTTTAAAGAGCCCTTAATGGTCATTTTATTTATTGCAAGTGGAATGAGCTTTTTAGTGGGAGAGTACAAAGACGGTGTTGGAATCTGCATGGCAGTTGTCCTAGGGATTCTAATTGGGAAGATTACAGAAGGTAAATCTAAAAAAGCAGCTGCAACACTTGAAAAAATGACAGATGATGTTGTGGTTAAGGTCATGAGATCTGGGAAAAAACAACAAATTCATAAATCAGAGGTTGTCCCGAACGATATCGTCTTTTTAGAAACAGGTGATTTAGTTCCGGCAGATGGAATCATTTTAGAAGCAGCTGAATTGAAACTTAGAGAGGATATGCTAACTGGGGAATCTGATCAGGTTTCAAAACAAAAAGATAGTATTGTTTATGGAGGGACCTTAGTAGGAAATGGTAATGGTCTAATGCTTGTCACCAAAATAGGTGATGAAACAGAAATGGGATCAATTGCAAAAGATTTAGATCAAACTGAACAAATGACGCCATTACAAATAAAATTAGGAATACTAGGTCAAAAAATATCATCCATATCGTCTGGTGTAGCTGGAATGTTATTTGTGTATATGATTATTCAGATTTTTAAAGATAGTCATATTCAAATTAATTTTTCTAGTTGGGATGCATTTGTCCATTCTTTACATGATATTTATATTGTATTTCCAAGTATTAAAACAGCTTTTATTGTTTGTGTGGGGTTAATTGTAGCAGCTGTTCCTGAAGGATTGCCAACGATGATCAATATCACATTAGCAATTACCATGAATCAAATGGCTAAGATTAATGTTCTCATTCGAAAAAAAGAAGCATGCGAAACAATCGGATCTGTCAGTGTGATTTGTAGCGATAAAACAGGAACATTAACTGAAAATAAAATGAAAGTTGGAAAGTTAGTCTTAGAAGGTCGTGAAGTTGACTTAGATTCAGCTAGTGAATATCCCTTACTAGTCAGAAGTTGTTTGCTAAATAGTAGTGCGGATGTTGAATTCAATGGGACGCATCATAACTATATTGGAAATCCAACAGAAGGTGCATTGATTTCAATGATTAATAATCCATCTTACTCTCGATTCCGAGAGGAAGCAAAAGTGGTGCGACAAATTCCATTTGCTTCAGTTAATAAATATATGTTAACTGCCATTGAAACTAAAGAAGGATATGAAGTTCTTTCTAAAGGAGCACCGGAAGTGATTTTAAATCAAAGTGCATATGAGTTAGTGAATGGACAAAAAAGAGTATTATCTAGTGCGCGAATCAAGGCGATTTCGGATTCAATCAAGACTTATCAATCGCAGGCTATGCGTGTCATTGCCTTTGCTTATTTGGAGACTCCATCTAAGGATCTTGTCATGAATACGGATCGTTGGAATCAAAAGTTAATTTTTTATGGATTTGTCGGAATTACAGATCCTCTACGAGCAGGTGTAAAAGAATCAATTGAAAGTGCAAGAGCTGCTCGTATTGAAACAAAGATTTTAACCGGAGATAATATCAACACGGCTGTTGCTATTGGAAATGAACTTGGAATTATCACAAAAGATAAGCGTGTTGTAGAAGCAAGTTATATTGATAGTTTAAGTGATGCCGAGCTTCGTAAAGAAATCAAAGATATTGCGATCGTTGCACGTTCAATGCCTAATACAAAGATGAGGATTGTTAGTGCTCTTCAAAAAAATGGAGAAGTCGTTGCGGTTACCGGAGATGGAATTAATGATGCACCGGCACTCACGAAAGCAGATGTAGGGATCGCAATGGGAATTGCAGGGACTGAAGTGAGTCGTAATGCGGCTGATATTATTTTAACAGATGATAGTTTTAATACGATTGTTGAAGCCATTAAGTGGGGGCGTGGAATCTATAATAACTTCCAACGGTATTTACAATTTACTCTAACGGTTAATGTGATTGCCTTTTTATTAACGATTATCAGTCAGTTGTTAGATCAACCCTTACCTTTTACAACGATTCATCTTCTTTGGGTGAATATTATTATGGATGGTCCACCAGCCTTAGCGCTTGGATTAGAGCCTATCCGTCAGACGGTCATGAGACGTAAGCCAACTTCGAAAAATGCGTCGATTATTAATCGTTTTATGGTTCAAACGATTATTGGTAATAGTATTTTTATGATTTTGGTGTTGCTTGCCCAGTTACAATTTAACTTCCTTGGTGCGGATGTGACCCATGTTACACGAGGAGCAAGTGAATCACAAACCGTTATTTTTAGTTTATTTGTAAGTTTAGTCTTATTTAATGCTCTGAATTGTCGTGAGTTTGGTCTTGTCAGTATCATTCCAAACTTCTGTAAAAATAAGACAGCCCTTAAAATTTTAGGTGCGACATTCGCTATCCAAATTTTAGTGACCCAATTAGCAAGTGGCTTCTTTAATACGGTGCCGTTAAGCTTTATAATGTGGATCAAAATTATTTTATTAGGATCAAGCGTTGTTTTATTTAGTGAGATAGTCAAATGTGTTTTACGTCTCATCAACTTAAAACGTAAGAAAAAACGTCAGGAGCAAAAAGTAATTCAGAATGTCACAGCATCTTAAAGATGTAAAAAAGAATCATTGAGTTTAGGACCCAATGATTCTTTTTTTTCATTCTTTAGTTATCGAAACGTTTCAAAAGGTTAACCGGTTTCAGAGGGTTTACTCTTCAAAAGAAAGGCTTAGTTATGATATACTTCCTTTGTAACCGCTTAAGTTGAGGTGAGGAGGAGTTAAAATGGAATTAACATATAAATTTGGACGTGGAAATTGGCGCACTATTGAAGAAGGTCAAGAACGCGAATGGTTAATGGGAAATGGGATCGGAGGATATAGTGGACAAACGATTGTCAACAGTGGTTTTCGTTCATTTCATGCCTATTTAGTCGCATCTTTAAATCCACCCGTTGAACGTTATGCAGTTTTTACACGTACCCAAGAACAAGTGATTTTAAATGGAAAAGAATACGATTTAACGGCACAAACGTACGTTAATGAAAATAAAAATGGGCAACATTATTTAAATCGTTTTACGTTTGATAGTGTTCCAACCTACTATTATCAAGTCGAAGATGTAGAGTTAAGCAAAACCATTGCGATGGAGTATGGACATAATACAGTTGCTGTTTGTTATGAAGTCAAAACAGGTGGGCAAAAAGCAACCCTAAATATTGTGCCATTATTTAATTTCCGTGGAGCAGGGGCGACATCTGAACGTCAGGAATTAAACTTTGAGATGAATTTAGCTGATCAAGTCTTAACATTAGTACCTGCAGGTTTTGAGGAAATGAGTATTAAATTCTTTGCCTCAAAGGGGACTTATATCGATCGAAAATTACGTCCAACGAGTATGGCAACGCCAAATTATTTAATTGAAGAAAATCATTACTATGAGTTTGATAATCGAAATGGAAGTCGAGGCCTCGATAATCATTATACGCCATATGATTTAGTGGTAGAGCTAGAGCCTCATACAACGACTAAGTTTTATTTGAAGTGTACGGTTGAAGAATTAGATGAACGAGATGGGTTTGAGATTGTGAAAAACTATCGTGAACGTGCGAATCAGTTAATGGATCAATCTGGATATGAGGATGCACTCGCGTTAAATTTAGTAAAAGCAGCTGACCATTTTGTGGTGAAACGTGAAAGTACAGGATTAAAAACCATTTTAGCTGGCTTCCCTTGGTTTACAGACTGGGGACGTGATACGATGATTGCATTTGAAGGGTTGACATTATGTACAAAACGTTTTGAAGAAGCACGAGAAATTTTGGAGTCATTCGTACGCTATTTAAAAGATGGTCTTGTTCCAAATGTCTTCCCGGATAAGGGAAGTGAGCCAGGATATAATACAGTCGATGCCTCTTTATGGTATATTCATGCGGTTTATCAATATTTAGCGTATACCGGGCAAGAATCAGATTACCATTTCGTTGAATCGGTATTATTTGAAAAAATGAAAGAAATTATTAAAGCGTATCGCGAAGGAACAGCATTCTCAATTGGAATGGATGAGGATGGATTGATTCATGCTGGAGATGGATTAGATCAGGTGACATGGATGGATGTTCGTGTGGGAGATTTCGTTGTGACACCACGCCATGGTAAACCAGTAGAAATTAATGCACTTTGGTATAATGCCTTATGCATTATGTCTGAATTATCGTTAAAATTTGGTCAAGTGAACAATGAGTATGAAGAATTAGCAGTGCGTGTCAAAGAGTCCTTTAACGCTCGTTTTTGGAATGAAGAAACACAGTGCTTAAATGATGTAGTGGATATCGATGATGCCAAGGTCAGACCAAATCAAATTTACGCGGTTTCATTACCGTTCACGATGTTAAGTGAAGAAAAGGAATTAAAGGTGGTAGAGAAAGTTTACCAAGAATTATATGCCACATATGGCTTACGATCTTTATCATTTAAAGACCCTGAATACAAAAGACAATATATCGGAAAACTCCTAACTCGTGATTGTGCGTATCACATGGGAACAACATGGGGATTTTTAATTGGAGGATTTATTTCGGCTTATTGTAAAGTGCACCGTCATGATAAAGCAGCTATTAGGAGTGCAAAAATGATGTGTGAAGTGTTTGAGGATCATTTACATGATGGTTGTATTAACGGAATCGCTGAAATATTTGATGGTGAGTTTGCAGCAACCAGTCGAGGATGTTTTACACAGGCTTGGAGTGTTGGGGAAGTATTAAGAGCTTACACCGTTGATGTTTTACCGTATTTAGATTAAGTATAAAAAAAGGAAAGTGAACGCGGCTTAATAGGGTTCACTTTCCTTTTTTATTATTTTAAAAGGTTACTTTTTGATTAATTTTATAAACGTTGCCATCAATTTGGATATATAGTTGATAGGTTCCTGATAAACCTTCGGCATTGATGTAGTTCGTAACGGATAGTAAATCACCGTCGTTAACGTCTGAAGCATTAAATAAGTCAATGCACATAGCAGAATAGCTTGTTTTTGAGACACGAATATCATAAACTCGTTGATCGCCAAGTTTTGATAAAATCAGTTTAACTTTTTGCCCTTCTTTGAATTGCGCGTTAAAAATTAAACGATCAGATTCTTGATTAAAGGTTAAATGATAATCATTGGCTGGTAATTCTTTTGCTTTCCATAAGCCGTTAATATCGAGTTTTAGGGTTGGGGTTTGTCCAAGGGTTCCAAGACGTGTTCCAGGCTCTAGATTATAGTTGAATCCTGATGAATAAAGCGACATTTTTTGTACGCGATAAAATTGGGTCGGGAAGTCAAGTGTTGTAATGACCTGATTTTTTAAAACTTCAACTGTTTTAGCTTCTAGTTTGGCTTCAGGGTTGAAATAGGCTGGTTGATTCATTGGCACTCCATTCACAGAACCCATTCCACCTGAATGAATGAGATAATGATTTTCTCCTAAATAATCAACTTCTGAAATATAAGGCGAGTAAAAACTTGAACCTAATTCTTTTCCATATTCATAAATTTGCTCGATTGTCATCTCATCTGTATTGAGTCGATAGATCACGCCACGAGAATAGTTGTCCTTGGCTTCAACATAATCGAGTGGATTTTTTGAACGATTATTTCCATTATCAAAAATAAAGAGGTCTCCGTTTGGTAACACTTTGGCAGAATGTTGTGACCACTGCCATTCAAAATTTTCACCGATTGGCGTAAAGAAATAACGTTGCATCTCTTCAGGCCAATTCGTGGAATCTCCAATAATCCAGTTTAAATCTCCTGTCTCATAGTCTATGCTGATGACAGCATCTTGATGGCGTCCAGATAAAATGATAGCATCTGTCAGATGATCATAATAAACGGAGTTGTTATGGAACCAATCGTGTTCGGTCCAATTTTCACTTTTTCCGGCGTCAGTCGGTAGAACAGAGGAAAGATCCCATTCTTTTATTACTTCACCGCTTTGACGATTGATTTCGATGACATAATCTTCAACAACAGTTTTAGAAGGGTTATTCCCAGCCACGATAAAGTTTCCGTTATCTAATTCATAAACATCATGATGATATCCGCCAGGAAAGACGTATTCATGATAAACTTTACCTAACAGGTCCATTTCCATTAATCCCGCCATATAATAAGGGGCATTTACGGTACGATTGGAACTTAAAATAAGATTTCCATTTTTTAATCGGTTAATCTCCCAGACATTAGCCGTCGTTAAGTACCAACGAACATCGCCATTTAAATCATACGCTGCTGTATAACCAGCACTAGCAGGGGTATAGAAAAATAAATCTGAAGTGGCCTGATTGGCATCATAAGTCACACTTGTAGGCAAAATAAAGTCATCTGGTAAGGGATCTGTCTGAATGTCAAGTGTAGTAGAACTTCCGTCAGATAACGTTAAAGTGACATGATTTAACGTATCAGGATAAAGCCCATAGATTGGTACTAAGTGATTGGTTGCTGCAGGGAGAGTTGTCTTAAATGTTGTGAATTCATCTTTTCCTTCAATCCTAACCTCAACAGCTTGAGATTGTGAGGTCGCAAAAGCTACAAGTGCTGTTAATGGTGAATTTTGATACGGATTAATCTTTATAAAAGGATTTTCAAACGTATAATTTCCAATTTCAATTTCTGTTTGTAAATCTTGATCGATTTGGTTTTGTTGCGTGATTAAATCAAGACTTTGTGGAACGGTTAACATCTGAGAAGAAGATTTTAGATTAATGTATAGCACACATCCAAGCAGGATAATTAAAAGGGTAGCAATGACTAGCCATATTTTTTTCATTGTGTTCTCCTTTCGGTCATTTGAACAGGTCTTGAAATGACATTTTTTTATGTAATGCTTTTATCATAAAATGACTGTAGATGAAAGTCAATAATAACCATTTATAACAGAAAATTTATACAACTTTACCATTATTATAAACACTTTAAAGGATGTTTAGTCCTATATTAACTAAAAAAGCCATCTAGAGAAGACTAGATGGCGCTTTTTTATTTTATAATATGAATAAATTGACGGTCATCAACTGTAACATGTTGATGTTTCTTAAAGTAATCGATAATAATTTCAGTCATTTCAATTTGGATTTCTTTGATAATTGGACAATCACGGAAGAATTCATAACCTCCAACACCACTTGAACGATAGTTGTTCATCACGAGTGAGAACGTATCCGTCGGGTTGACTTCTTGGCCTTTCACGATCATGTTAACGACTCGTTCACCGACAGGTTTAGTTAAATCAAATGTATACTCCACATTTGAGAAGAAATCATAGTTGTAGTGAGCCACTTTAGGTTGAAGGAAACGTTTAGATACAGATAGTTCTCCATTTGTATAATCAATATAGGAAGCGCAGACTTCTAATGCTTGCTTTAAAACTTTTCCACTAACTTCACGGACAACTAATGTATTCGGGTAGACATAAGTTGAAACAATGTCGCGAACGGTAACACTTTTGTTAAATCCTTTAACAGCGTTGGCAAAAGAAGTACAAGCTAAATCACATTCTGCCACTTCGAGTTGAATTTGGTTAATAAAGTTAGCAAGTAATGAACCATTAATCGCCATATCAAGACGATCACTTGGTTGTAATTCTACATTTAAATAACCGACCGGACAATCTAGCCACTCTTGAACACGATTTTCGAGTGGTAATAGGGTATCATACATGACTTGATCAGGATGATTTTCAAATGCATTTAATGAAGAGGTTACGCTCGTCACATGATGATCATCTGTTTGAACATGAACTTCAGCATATTTTGTTGCATTGTGTGGAGTTTGGATGATATGAGTCCCAAATAACGTTTGATTTTGTAGTGGGATATGTTGATGTCCTGTTAGTAAGACATTAAAATCTAATTCTTTACAAACTTTATAGGCTATATTTTCAGAAGATGTACTTAATTGTTCATGTGTTGATAAATCGTATTCAAATCCACCATGATAAATTCCAATTAAAACATCAACTTGAGGTTTTAACTCATCGTGAACTTGTTTAATTGAAGTAAAGGTATCACGCACTTCGAAATTTGTTAAATTATACTCTTTTTCCCAAATAGGAATAAAGTCAGTTGTAAATCCGATAATCCCAACTTTTAAACCGTTTTCCATTGTTTTTATGTCGTAACCTTGAATAGGCAGCTGATTTGTTTTATCTAGGACATTTGTACATAAACATTTCGCATTTAAATAATCGAGATATGATTTTAGATAGTCATAGCCATAATTAAATTCATGATTTCCTAGTGTAATATAATCATATCCTCCTGCATTCATCACCTCAGCAATGGGATGTTTAATTAATTTCTCACTACTTAAAAAAGTGGTAAAAGGAGAGCCTTGAATGGTATCACCACCATCAATGATTAGTGTATTTCCATCCTTTTGATAAGACGCAATAATATTTAGCATCCCCATCGGCTTGATTGTTGTATCCGTATAATCTGTTGGATAAACATATCCATGTAAATCGGAAGTAAAATAGATTTTTAATTCTTTCATTATAACACCTCATACAAATTATAACACAAAATTCGACATCAATCTGCCCGTGCTATCATTATTGTGCGATAAAAGTATTAAAACATGAAGTGAATTTGCAAAATAAATGAATTTTAAAAAAGGAACCACCATTTTTTTATGTGAATTTAATAATAGAATATGATAAAATAATAAAAAAACAAAAAGGAAGATCAATCATGGCCGAAAATATATTAAAATTTAAGGATTGGAATGATCTAGAGGGAACAGAATTACTTCAATTATTGGAGCAATCAGTTGATTTAGATGAAGAGCTTTATGAGCTGATGATGAAAAAAGTACCATATTTGTTAAAACAGACAAAAATGGTACACAAACAAACTTATAAAACAACAAAAATTTCAATGAAATTAAGTAAACAGACAAAGAAGTATTATTTAAAAGTTTCGAAATCAATTTTGAAATTAATTAAAAATTCAGAAGTTTCAAATGAGCTAAAGGTTGAATTAATTGAGTTGTTAAAAGAAATCACTCTCAAAATTGAGAAATGTGATGAACGAGATAAACACTTTTTAACTCAACAACAGGTTAAAACATTTGGTTATAGTACACTAGCCTTAGCTGGATTGGTAGCGATTTATGGGGTAAAGGCTATCAAAAAAGATTAAAAACTCATCAAAAACAGAGGCGATTCCACTTAGTGAAATTGACTCTGTTTTTTTTAGTGATAACCTAACTTTGTTGATAAAATGAATCTATCATATCATGTTTTAGAGATATAAGGAATAGAGTAGTATTAACAAACCTTACAGGAGGGGAGAGGGATGGCTAGTAACGTTCAATATCAAAGACAATTATTTTTTCAAGTTCATTGCGGAGTTAATCTCCTTTGTTTTGCGATTACATTAATGTGTGTGGTGGCTTTAAAATTTAGCATTGGGTTGTTACAATTATTTGCTTTAATTTTGCCACTCGTTGGGATTGCTTCTTTTTTTGTGAATGATAGTGTGAGTAAAGGTCGAAAAGTTGTAAAGGAATGTTATTGTTTTGGGAGTATGGCTAGTCTTATTTCACTTTTGCTTGTTTCACAACTTTTATTTCAATTTAGTGTAGCGGGATGGATTTGGGAATTAGCATATTTTATTGTAACAGCGGCCGCTGTCATTGCAATCGGTTATTTTATCCTCATGGCAGATTCGTTACTCTTAAGTAAAACCTTAACGCCTATTTCAATTGTTGCAGGATTAATCATTGGACTACTAGTGGCAATTGTTATCTATAAATTTTTCATTTGTTATTTTTTTACACCCGGATTTTTGATTTTTTGGAGCTATACCTTTTGGATTATAGATCTCATTTTAACGGTATTAGTTTGTCTAGATTTGCGAATTATTTTATTTAAAGGAAGATAAGTTAGATTAATAGAAAAGAGGCTTTATATGTTACAACCTTATATAGAAGGTGAATTAGTTTATTTGAGTGAATTTAAAAAAGAAGAATTACCTTTGTTACTAGAACTTTATGAAGATGAAGAGTTTATGGAGGACTTTGGCTATATTGAGGGAGTTGTCCAAACATATGAGTCACTTTACACATGGTATGAAGAACTAAAATTATCTGAAGATGAAATCTTTTATTCCGTTTATGAAAAAAAAACTCAGGAATGGATTGGATTTATTAGTTTAATGGATATAAATGAAGGTGAACGAGAAGGATGGCTTGTAATTGGATTAACCCAAATCAAAAGGGGGAAAGGATTTGGGAAAGAGGCAATGTTTTATTTAATTAATGAAGCCTTTCATCAAGGATTAACAACAATTCGACTCAGTGTGTTAAGTCATAATGAACGTGCCATTAGGTTATATAAAAAACTAGGATTTAAATTGGAAATGATTTATCCAAAAGAACAGTTCCCCAATTTTTTTCAAGTAGATATTATAGAACTGAGTCTTGAGGAGACAGAGTTTAATAGCAGATAAGAAGAAGGGGGAAGTGGCGTGAGAAATCAGTTGAAAAATTCAAATTGGTTGGAATTTGAACAAGCCTTTCCTGAGTATTATGCCTCACTAGGGAAAATTCACTTCGATTCCTGTCAAATTAATGGCTCACGTATTGGAAGTTTGCAATTAGTCACGACGGAACAAGAGGTGCTTCAATATATAGAGCCGATTGCTTTACATGGATACGAGTACTTGACAATGGGGCTTGTGATTCGAGGAAATGATGTTGAGGCATTTCATTATCAAGTTAATTTTTTAAATATTGAAAAACAAAGCATCAAAAAAATTAGGCAAAATATTGTTTCTGAAATAACACCAGAGTTTAAAATAATTACGGTCACGTGTAAAATCCCAGCCCATGCTCATTTAGCTAAAGTTAGTTGGGAGATAACGGGATGTGCAACAGGGATCACGTTATATAAACCAAGTGTGACATTAAAATAAAAAAAACTCAGCGTTAAAGCTGAGTTTTTTCATTTTGATCTATTTTTGTCATTGAGAATCCAGTGGCTGCTAAAATAAGTGAAAACAGTGGACTTAATAAGTTAAAGAATGCAAATGGTAAGAAAGCAATAGGGTTCAAGCCAAGCGTTGCCATCATGTAGGATCCACAAGTTGTCCATGGGATAAGTGGAGAAGTCACGGTCGCACCATCTTCAAGAGCGCGTGATAAGTTTTTCGGCGCTAATCCACGTTTTGGATATTCATTTTTATACATACGACCTGGCATCACAAGTGCTAAATATTGATCACCTGTTACAATATTTGTGAAAATACAAGTAAAAATCGTAGCGAATACAAGTCCGAATGTCCCTTTTGCATATTTTAAAATGGTTGAGGCAATGGTTTCAAGCATTCCTGTTTTTTCTAAAACGCCACCAAATGATAAGGCGCAAAGGATTAAGGAAACGGTCCATAACATACTATCTAAACCACCACGTGTTAATAAATCATCAACAGCGGTGACTCCGGTTTGAGAGTAATAGCCATAGTGCATAGCTGTCATGATGTCTCCCACATTTGCCCCTTGGAAGATCATCGCAAACACCCCACCAAGTAACGTACCAGTTAATAAGGCAGGAATCGCAGGCACTTTTAAAATAACCATCGCAATGACAGCAACAGGTGCTAGTAATAAGATAGGTGATAATGTGTGGAAATTTCCAATTAAGGTGTTTTGTATAATGTCGATTTGACCAGTATCTAGTGATTGTCCAGCATATTTTAATCCAAGGACCGTGTAAAGTATGATTGAAATAACATACGCAGGAACTGTCGTATACATCATATGTTTGATGTGTTCAAATAACGTCGCACCAGCCATGGCAGGTGCTAAGTTAGTCGTATCAGATAAAGGGGACATTTTATCTCCAAAGTAGGCCCCAGAAATGATGGCCCCAGCAATAATAGGTGAAGGAATTCCAAGTGTTTGTCCAATTCCTAATAATGCAATCCCGACTGTTCCAGCTGTTGTCCAAGAAGAACCCGTTGCCACGGATACGATAGAACAAATTAATAAGGTAGCAACTAAGAAAATACCAGGTGATAAAATGTTGAGTCCCCAATAAATCATTGAAGGGACAACCCCTCCTAAAATCCATGTTCCAATTAAAGTTCCAACAATGAGCAAAATTAAAACAGCTTGTAAGGCCATTGTAATGGTTTGGATAATCCCCTCTTCAAGCTCACTCCATTTATACCCCAAACGAAGTACTCCAATTAAGGCTGCGACTCCAGTGGCTAAAATTAATGGAATCTGTGGATCGACATTAAACTTTAATAAAGCTAATGCCAACATGATGACTAAAAAAACAATAGGAATTAGAGCTTCAAATAGCGTCGCTTTTCTAGGTTGTTTCATCTTTATTTCTCCTTCTTATGAGTGTTATGTTTGTTCTCAGTTTTGTTGTTTTGAAGTCCCCAATGAATCATTCTAAATTAGTTTCATTGTGAGCATAAAATCAATTGTCACAACGAGTCGAAAAAACACATTTTTTTGCCGACATTCAATATATCATTTTATATCTTAAACTGCAAATAAATCATGAAGTTTATAAAATGTAATTTTTGGAAAATAATACTTTTACTTCAAAAATATTAGGATATATTTGGATAATTTTAAAGGGTAGTTCTTTTTATAAGTTTCTCTAAAATTATTTTAATTATTCCAAAAAATATAAAATAAATATATTATAAGGTTGATAAAAATGGAAATTTATGATATGTTAAAGAAGTACTTAATAGTTCTTTTTGTTTGTTTCACAGTATATCAGATTGGATTGCGTTTCTGGGGGTTTTTTAACTACAGGGTAAAAAGGTGTGGGGTTACAAAATAGTATTAAGTCACTAATCTTTATTTTTATTCGGAGGTATTTATTATGAATACAGGTACAGTTAAATGGTTTAATGCAGAAAAAGGATTTGGATTCATTTCAGTTGAAGGTGGAGAAGACGTATTCGTTCATTACTCTGCAATCACTGGTGAAGGATTTAAAACATTAGAAGAAGGACAAAAAGTGTCTTTTGATATCGTTGAAGGAAACCGTGGAGCTCAAGCTTCTAACGTAGTAAAATTATAATTCTATTTCAAAATAAGACATGAATGAGCTAGTAGCCATGGGTTACTAGTTTTTTCTTGTTCGTTAAAAGGCTAGAAAGTAAAGGAATGACTAGGGTCAGGGTTTCATCATAAAGAAGAAGGTGAAGAAAGTGGAGAAAAGACTTGATTTAACAAAGGGTCATATTATTGGAACGCTTGTAAAGTTAGCTTTACCCATAATGGGAACCTCATTTATTCAAATGGCGTATAATCTGACCGACATGATCTGGATTGGTCGTGTCGGAAGTAGTGCAGTAGCGGCTGTTGGAACGGCCGGATTTTTTACCTGGTTAGCGATGGCATTTATTATGATTTCAAAAATTGGAGCTGAAATTAAGGTCTCACAAACAATAGGTGCTCATTTATACGAAGAAACAAAAGGTTATGTTCGAAGTGCTATACAAATTAATCTCATTTTAGCTGTTTTATATATGATGGTTCTGTTCTTCTTTAAAGAACCTTTAATTGGCTTCTTTAACTTAGGCGATGAGGAAATTATTCAAATGTCCTATACTTATTTAGAGGTTATGATTATTGGAATGATTTTTTATTTTATCAACCCTGTTTTTACAGCTATCTTTAACGGATCAGGCGATAGTAAAACGCCATTTATGATCAATACCATTGGATTAATCTTCAATATTGTTTTTGATCCAATTTTAATTTTAGGATTTGGACCTATTCCGGCGCTGGGTGTTTTAGGAGCTGCCATTGCAACGGTGTGTGCTCAAATAGTGGTTAGCTTATGTTTCTTAGTTATTATTTTACGCAGTAAAGCAGCCTACTTAAAAGTGAACTTATTTGAAAAGTTTGATATAAAATTCATTAAAATCATCTGTAAAATCGGCTTTCCAGGAGCGCTTCAAAGTGGATTGTTCACGTGTATTTCAATGGTGCTTGGTCGATTGGTAGCCGCTTATGGAGCTGTTCCAATTGCTGTTCAAAAAGTTGGATCTCAAATCGAATCGATTTCTTGGATGACTGCAGGAGGATTTTCAACGGCGCTCGGTGCCTTTGTTGGACAAAATTATGGAGCAAAACAATTTGATCGAATTCAAAAAGGCTATCAAACGACAATGCTTTTAGCACTAGGTCTTGGTGTTTTTGCAACCGTTCTTCTTGTCTTCTTTGGGGAACCGATCTTTTCATTTTTCTTACCAGAAGCAGAGGCTATTGAACAGGGAAAAATGTACTTAAAAATCTTAGGGTATTCGCAATTATTTATGTGTATTGAGATTACGACACAAGGATTATTTAATGGATTAGGTCGTACGTACATTCCATCCATTGTCGGAATTATCTTAACCGGTGCACGTATTCCACTCGCCTATGTGATAGGACAACCTCATGTACTAGGAATTGATGGGGTTTGGTGGGCGATTACACTAAGTAGTGTCGTCAAGGGTCTCGTACTGGCAGGTATTTATTTCTATCTTTCAAAACGTCAGCGTCTTTATTTAAAACAAGCCCCATCAACTCTTGAAGGAGAAGGTGAACGAAGTTCTCAGGAATTAAAATTAAAGATAGAATAAACCAAAAAGGCGTCCGATACGGATGCCTTTTTTATATGAGAAGCCAAACAACGATGATATACAACGATTGAAATATTTGATAAAATAGATAAGTTCAGATTAGTTTTGTAAAACTGTAAAATTTTTGAACTATCAGTGGAGAAGGCCTTTTCAAGAGCAGGTTAGTCATTCTCTAGTAGCTAAGAAGGGGATAACCTATGAGCTAAGTGAACCACATAGTGTAGGGAGCCTGTTGTGTTCTTTGTCAGGGATTCTTTGCATGAGTTACTCCACTTTTAGTGAAGTAAGCTTTGGACGATAGGATACCTTAGGTTCAAAAAAGCTTAAATCCTCAGATAGATTCATGAGTGTGAAATAGAGTTCAGTTTCAATCAAGTAGAAAAAGAAGTAAAAAGGTAGAAAGGGGAATGGTGATGAAAATATTAGTAACTGAAATGTTTTTGAGCCATATCCCTCGTGGTAAAGAAACATTTGTGTTGCAAAAAATGAGTCAATTCGTGAAAGATTATGTAGAATATAAGTTTAACATGTCTGCGATGCGTGGAGGCGTGTCTGTGCGTGAAATTAAACATAATCGCAATGGGTTGCGTATTTTTAAGCTTCGAATTAATAAAGGTGATCGGATCTTGTTTACCTTTGATACAAATCGTGTTCGAAGTGAGTACCGACAAGCCATTTTGTTTTTAGATTATTGTCATCATGATGATCAGGCAATGCGAGGACGACAAATTGGAATCAAAGAAGATAGGATTGAGGTTGTATCTTCTGAAGAAGATGTAGTCGATGCCTACATTGATCAACAATATGAAAATTTTGATTATGATCCTAATGTCATCATTACCAGAGTCATAAACGTCGAAACGATGAATCAGTTACTTGACGATCGAGATGAAAAGGCGATTTATTATTTAAATGATGAACAGTTTCAATGTCTGGCGCCAACTGAGTCGCCAACGTTTTTATTCGGAAGTGCCGGAAGTGGAAAAACCACGATTAATATTCATAAAGCGTATTTACTTGCCTTGCAACCGATTCGTTTAGCTTATTTCACGTATTCTTCTTATTTAGTTGAAGATGCAGTTAAATTATTCAAAAAAATTGTGGAAGATTCTGATGAGGTGAAAGCGGATGATATTTTAAAACGGGTTCAATTTCTTCACTACAATCACTTTGTTTCCACAGAGGTTCGAGCGTATCAAATGATGACATACGAAGCATTTCGCTTATGGGCAATTGAACGCCAACCGATGCTAATTAAACAAATCGGATTAGATGTTTATGATTTGTGGAAAGAAATTCGGGGCATCATTAAAGGAATGATTCCAAAAGAATGGATTCGTTATGCCATCCCTATTTCTGATTTTCCATATCCGTCAGAGGTCATGGAAGTGATGTTGAAAAAAGGCTTAGCTCATGTTGAAAATGACGTGTTAATCTTACATGCTGATGCCTTATATGAAGCAAAAAAACATTATTTAGATCGCTATACCCTACAAGCGATTATGCTTATGCATCAACTGCTTGATGAGTATTTATTCACACATAAAATGATTGAAAAAGAGATCTATCTTTCACTTGATGAGCAGTATTGTGTGTACGAACGAAAACAACGTGAACTGTTGTATGAGTTAGCGGTGCGTTATCAGTTCTTTTTAGATGATGAGAAAAAAGTGGATGAGAACGATCTATCAAGAGCGCTGCTTCAAAAAATAATCAAAAAAGAAGTGAATTTATTTGATTATGTCATTGCTGATGAAATTCAAGATTTGACGGAGATTCAAATTTATTGTTTGATTCGCTTGTCACGAAATCGTAATCAACTGTTATTTAGTGGAGATATTAATCAAACCATTCGACCTACTTATTTTCATACAGGACGCGTTGAAAGCATTATGAAAACATCGAATACCCATTTAGGTTTTTTGAAACATCAACTGGTGAAAAATTATCGTAGCACAAAAGAGGTCGTAGATTTAGCGAATAAAGTCGTGGATCTTCGGATCAAGCGCTTAGGATTAAATAAAAAAAATGATTATCATGAAATTGCTATCCGTGGTCTTTCACATGCGGTTTATTATTTACAGAGCACGAATCCTCAAAATGTCATTAAGCTCATTGAGACGGGCTTAAATCGACATTATGTTGCGATCGTCGTGCCAGATGAAGCTGAAAAACGGAATTTAGAGCGTTTAACCCAAGTGAAAGGGGCCGTCTTTACGGTTGAAGAAATTAAAGGAATCGAAAAAGATTACATCATTTGTTATAATGTGATGTCTAAGTTTAAATCGCTTTGGGAAACCATCTTAAATACCGATGTGATGCATCAAAATCAATACCGCTATTACTTTAATTTATTGTATGTTGCGATTACAAGGGCTCGTCAGCACTTATGTTTTGTAGAAGAGGACATGCCGCCGTCATTATTTGAGTATCTGAGTGATGAACTCTTAATTTTTTCTGAGTTTGATGAATCGGCTTTAAAACTAAGTCAAATTTCAAGTGATAATCAGTTCTATAAAGAAGCAACATTATACGAACGTCGCGAATTATATGAACAGGCTATTACCGAGTACGAGCTATCGAAATTAGAGGTGGCGAAACATGATATTAAACGGTGTCAGGCTTTGATGAAAAATAGAGAAGGGCAGCATATTGAAGCGGGAATCGAGCTCTTAAAATTAAAAGAATTTGAACAGGCGGCAAACTGTTTTAGACAGGGGCAAGATGTGCTCCGCTATTTACAGGCATTGGTTTATCAAGATTGTCCGTTTGAAAAAATACAAGAAGAATTATTAACCTTTGGCATTGAAGACGTGATTAGTTATGTCTATTTACAACCAACGCGAGTCTCGTGGCTTCGCCGTTTTAATAAGTTATATGCCATTCATTTAACTAAGCGAACACAAGTCATCGATCACCTAATGGAATGTATTGATGAAATGAAAGGGTGAGGGAAATGGACGTCGAATTTTTAGATTTAATTAAAACGTTTGAGAAAACGTTAAAACGAATTGAAGTGTTAGATCATAAAGTGACATCATTTAAAGAAGTATTGGAAACATTAAAATCAAATTTAGATGAACTCGTTGAAATGGTCATGCTTGAAGAAATTGTGGAGTTGTCACAAAACGGGACGCAAAAAATTAAAGCCTTAAATCATGAAATGAACCAGTTGATGAGTGCTTATTCATCAGTGGCACAACTTCAAAAACTAAGTGAGGAAGAAGCCAACAGATTTCAAAAGCTAGAGCAAGGAGTGGCAGAACTGAAACACCTAATCCAAAGAAAAGCGCCTCAAATGTCTTCAAGACTACTTGAACTGGCAGATGAGATTTATTATGTGGATGAGGAGTCAAATCTTTGCTGTGAATCAAACATCATCAATCAAACACTAATCACAACAGGTGTTAAAAGCATTGCTCAACATCAAGATTTATTATTTGTTAGTTGTGAACAGGAGTTAGTGGTGATGAAAGACAAACAGCTTTTAGTCAGTTTTCCGATTCAATGTGAGAGTTTTTTTGTAGAAGGCTATCTCATTTACTTCTTAGACCATCAAATGTTAAAACAGTGTCATCTGTTAACACAAGAAGTCACGGTGATTGAAGAGGACGTGCTATTCATGATGCCACAACATGACAAAATCTTGATTAAAACCACGTCGGGATTAAAAAGACTAGCCTATTAAAAAAGAGCTCGATTGAGCTCTTTTTAATTTCCTCCAGTAGGGATAAAGGGGAGTAAACGACTTGCTACATTTTGCATGGTTAAGGTTTGTAAATAAACTGTTCCGGGTCCTGTTAATTTGGTTAAGAAGAGACCTTCTCCTCCAAAGAAAATATTTTTAAATCCTTTAACGGTTTCAATTTCATACTTGACCTGACGATCAAATCCAACGACATTGCCTGTGTCAACTTTAATGACTTCACCGGGTTTTAATTCACGTTTGACCACGCTTCCAGCGACTTCTAAAAAGACTTTTCCATGACCGGATAATCGCTGTAAAATAAAACCTTCGCCACCAAATAAACCAGCCGATACACGTCTAGTCCACTCGACACTTAAATTAACGCCAGGTTCACCGACTAAAAATGAACTTTTTTGACAAATCCAATCTTGTCCTGGAACTAAATCAAGTTCAATGATTTTACCAGGAAACGTTGAAGCAAAGACGATTTCTTGGTTTGGAAGGCTTGAGGTATAGGTTGCCATGAATAAAGATTCACCCGAAAACATGCGGCCAATCCCTTTCATTAAGCCTCCCTTAATGTTAGTATTCATTGTAATCCCATTGTCCATCCAAGCCATACCACCTGTTTTAGTTATTTTATAACGCCAATGACTAAACGAAAGTAATATCGTGTATTACCAATGATTCACGACGTCCTGTGGTTAAATAACTCAACTTTGAAACTTCAATTTTTTTAACGTAATCATGCAATAAAGCTATTTTATCACAACGTTCTAGGTTATTCCATGTAGCGGGAAAGTCATCACATTCAAAATTGAATATTTTAGGAACAGCTACATCTTGTAGAGTATTAATTTCATTTTCTAGTTCTTCTTCTTTTTGTTTAAATTCGTTTGAACGCTCCTTAAATTCTTCAAGTGATATTAAGTCGTTTTCAAAAGCTATGTAGCATTTTTTTCGTTTATTCTTAAGTTGATTTAATTCCTTTATTAATTTTTCTTTATTATTGGCTTTAGCAAATGAAACATTAATATCAAATGCTCCTTCTTTAACGGACTTAAGTGTTGATACCATTTTTTCTACAAAAGCTTTTTCTAGTTCTTCTTCATTAAACATAGAACATCTGCATTTTGTTCGATTATACTTATGGGAGCACCGATAAGATAGGGTAGTGTTTTTTGATGCAGAACCGCTCGCCGATCCACAAATAGCATTACCACATAATCCGCATACAAGGAAACCAGTAAAAATTCTTCGATTTTTTTTCTGACGTGGAGTAGCCACTTCTTTCTTATTCCTGTAGACTTCTTGTACTTTATCGAATAAATCTTGGTCAATGATTTGGGGATAAGCATTTGGAATTACATGTTTAGTTCCATCTTTGAAACGTGTGATAGATTCTCCAAGATATGAGCGACGTTTAATCATACGTAGAATTTGAGTATTGCCAAAATTCATAAATTCTTTCGGATAATTATCGAAAATATAACTAGAGATGGAATTAGATCCATGACCTTGTGCATACATATTAAAAACAATTTTTACGACTTCTGCTTCTTCTTCGTTAACAGATACTTTTCCTGTTTTATTATCGTAATTATAACCAAAGGGTACGGTTCCAACAATTTTTCCTGATAATGCTGCTTGTTTTACTCCAAGGCATACACGTTCTTGAATTGTTTCTCGTTCCCATTGAGCGACTGCGCCCATCATGGTTAAAGTAAGTCGTCCATTTGCTGTTGTATTATCAAATGATTCATTTAGACTGATTAATTTTAGATTATTTTGATCCATATAGTCTACTATATTTTGTAAGTCACGAACACTTCGAGTTAAGCGGTCTAATTTATGAATGGCAATTCCATCAAATTCATTATTCTTCAATCTATCAAGTAGTATTTTTATATATGGTCGATTTAAATCTTTTGCACTATAACCTTCATCAGTAAAGACTTCGTACTCATAGTCATTTAATTTTGCATATTGTGTTAATTTATCTACTTGAATTTCAATTGAATATCCATTTAATTGTTCTTCAGTAGAAACACGAGCGTATAAAGCTAGTTTCATTTCATCACCTTATTCATACTTTATTAGTTAAAAACACACCTTTTGGTGTGCTTTTTATTTAATTTTTCTTTGATTTTGAATGCATTCCATTTCCTCACTTTGTATGTGTCCACATTAAAGTTTAATCTGTATATATTGGGATGTGAGTTAGTTCTGAAATTCTTTTCAAAGCTTCAATCTTTCCATTCTGATTTAATTTTTGAAAAGATTTAATTAATTGATCTTCTAACCCTAATTTTTTAGAAACTTTTTGCTCTAATTGTATGGGAGCATCTTTTTTTACTAACCATACAGGGTTAACATCTAGCGCTTTAGCGATAGACTCTAAAATAGGTAGTTTGTATTGACATATAGTTCCATTTTCATATCGTTGGATAGTAGAGGGAGCTACGCCGACATCAGAAGCTACATCTTGAAGCGTCAATTTAAGTGCGGATCTACGTGATTTTATTCTATGCCCAATTTCTTTATTAGTTAGATTATTTTTGTTAGTCACTGGATCACCTCTTTTCTGTGCATGACTTTATTATACAATAACTCCCTAACTTTGCACAGTGCAAATAATGTTTTTGCAAAAATATATTTTTTTTGCGCTGTGCTATTGAAAAAAGAATTGCATGGTGTTAATATATAGTTAAAAATTGCATAGTGCAAAAAGGAGAGATGAATTTGGTAAATACACAAAAATTAAAGGCGAGATTAGTCGAATACGGAAAAACACAAAAGGATATCGCATTAGCGTTAGAATTAGCACCGTCTACAGTGAGTCAGAAAATTAATAACATTAGAGTGATGAATTTGCAGGAGGCAGATACAATTGCTACTATGTTGGATATTGACACTCATATGTATGGAGAATATTTTTTTGCTTAATTAATTGCGTAGTGCAAAAAAAGGAGGTAAGTATGACAAAAGTAACAAATTGTACAGTAGAAAAAGCAGTTGGTTTCTTTGAAGCAGCTCGTA
>OLSC01000360.1_pt1 | contig 57177 bp, 53 predicted proteins | sample 1672881 | NCBI WGS metagenome assembly OLSC01 (sample SAMEA3136733, study PRJEB25190) | human gut metagenome | biome: human gut; feature: human-associated habitat; material: faeces | place: Austria | collected 2013 | reverse complement strand
GGTGGTGTGAGAGGTCGAAAATTCCTCATCAAGAGGAATTTTCTCCTACTCGATTTCTCCTCTCCGCCTCGAAGTGTTTGCGGGGAGTTTCTACTAAATTTTTAAATGTAGAAGTCAAAACAAGGAAGAAGTGAAATCCCCCCTAAATCCCCCGAGGGGGATTTTTTTCAGAACATGAACGTAATACTACTCTCCTTTCCGCTCTGGCTTCTGTACACTGTTCGGTGTTTGCTTATGGCATCATACAGAAAATGAAATAATATGCAAGGGTCAAGATGAACGGGCTATGCCCGCCCTTGCATATCAATTCATCTTCTGTTTCATATGATGCTGCGCAAACCCCAATGAACAGTGTACAGAAGCCAGAGCGGAAAGGAGAGATAAATAAACGTCTATGCTCTGAAAAATAAAAGCGCACCCCCTGCAGAAACAGTACCAGAAGTCGTTTTGGGGGAAGAACAAAATATTTTATTTAAGGAGAAAAATTTATGGAACGAAAAGAATTTTTAATGGATAACATAACAGAGTTGTCCGAAAGAATTTGCGATTGCATATCCGATGGATATGATGACGAAGAATGGAGAGAAGATGCCGTAGATAAAATGACGGTTGCCCTGGAAAAATGCCCTGATGAAGATATAATAATAGCGTTCACGAGATTATGTGAGCGTGTAGAAGAATTTATAGCATAAAAACGTAGGGCGACCGATCAGCAGGTGCTGAAAGAAACGATAATCCATATGCCGGTAAGATCCGGCATATGGAAATATGCATTATATTAAATAGGAAGAATTTTTTTATTTTATGAGATTAATTGACAAGGACACAATAATAGCATATAATATAAGTACGAAAAAACATACGATTTTTTGTACGGAAAAGAGGTGTTAAAAATGTTAGCAGTAAAGAGCATGGATGTAAGAGAAAACTTCAAGTCGTTATGCGATAAGGTTTTCAAAGGAGAAACATTGATTGTTTCAAGACCAAAGAATGAAAACATAGTAATGATGTCAGAATCTGAATATAATGAGATTATGAAAGCTAAAAGAAATGCGGAATATATTGCTATGCTGGATAAATCTATAGCCGAAGCTGAAGCTGGGGGCTTTATTACAAAGACAATAGATGAGTTAGGAGCATACGAATAATGAATGTAGTATTTACTCCGACTGCATGGCAGCAATATACGGACTGGCAAAAGGAAGATAAAAAGATTGTAAAGCGGATTAATGACCTTATAAGGAGTATAGATCGAGATGGACTATTAAAGGGAATTGGTAAACCTGAACCGTTAAAAAAAAGAAAAGTATGTAGTAGACGGATAACGGACGAACACAGACTTACATATAACTTTGATAGTAACCAAAATCTCATAATATATTCTTGTAAATTTCATTATGAAGATTGAGCAAATTCACCCCGTGTCAATGATTGACACGGGGAAAAAATAGAAAAAATAGTATTAAAATAAACCTTATAGAAAAAAATATCAAAAGTTTTGCGTAAGACAATATTTTGAGTTATAATAAAAGTACCAATAAAAAGGGACGCTTATTATGGTAATATATTGGGAAAGGGAGGGGGTACATTATAGAAGAAACATATGGATACTGTCGAGTCAGTACACCGCGACAAAATATTGAACGCCAAAAAAGGAATATTTTGGAGAGATTTCCAAATGCGCACATTGTGGAAGAGGTTTATACAGGAACAAAGACACAAGGAAGAAGGGAATGGAATAAGTTATATACGCTAATTTGTCATGAGGTCGAAATTGGAAAAAAAGTAACTTTAGTTTTTGACTCTGCATCCAGAATGTCAAGAAATGCGGACGAAGGGTATGAACTTTACGAGCATTTATTTTATATGGGTGTGCGCCTTGTGTTTTTAAAGGAACCACATATTAATACTGATGTATATAGAAATGCCACTAAAATTCAAGTCGAAATGACAGGAACCAATGCGGACATTTTACTGAAAGCTATCAATGAATACCTTTTGGCTGTTGCTAAAGAACAAATCCGCTTAGTATTTGAACAAGCAGAAAAAGAAGTTAAAGATCTTCATCAGAGAACATCCGAAGGAATGAAAACTGCAAAGCTGAATGGAAAAAAAATCGGTCGTATTAAAGGAAGAAAATATGAAACTAAAAAATCTATTGCTGCAAAAAAGATTATCATGAAAAACAGCATAGCATTTGGCGGTAGTAATAATGATCTGGAAGTGATAAAGATTGCGGGTATTTCAAGAAACTCTTATTATAAGTATAAAAAGGAGCTCGTGAAAGAAATTTATGAATCTATCACAAAAGAATATGAGTAAAAGATTTATGAGACAGCTGCTCTCCGGCGGTGGCTGGATCAACTGCCACATCGCATATTGCATTTATGTCGGACCGAAGGCAACGGAGCTAGAAAAAAGAAAAACGTCGCTGACCAAACGTCTGTAAGAAATCTTTGAAATGTTGCAGGAGGGGAAAATCAGAAGTAGCCAATAAGTAAAAGAGATATTGTATCAGAAGAACCGCGAGAGAATAGAGTAACCATTCGTCCGGTGAATTGGCGTTGGTGAAAGCCATCCAGAAATGGTGCAACGAACAGAGCGATGAGGAGACGCAGAGACACCTCTGCGTCTTTTTTATTTGCAAAAACACCACCGATTTAGTGGAAAAATGTATTGACATACCACTGAATCGGTGGTATTCTATAGACATAGAAACAGAAATAAATATTTCTAAGGAGGATAACAAAATGGAAAAATGGTTGGTATATGTAACAGATGATCAGGCATCTGGTTTAAGAAAATACGGTCGTGTATTTAGTTGGGCTGGGGGAATCTGGTTCGAATTAATAGGAGATTCTTTACAGGAAGCGGCAGATGATGTTCTTATTCCTGCTGTGCATTGCTTTGCTGGATGTCATGTTATTAAGCGTCCAGAACACGTAGAAATAGAAGATGACTTACGAGAGTATGCTAATATAGCGGAAAGAACTATAAAAATAATTATTCCATGTGTTTGTAGTGATGGGCATGGTGGAGAATTTAAAAAATATGTTACACTTCGTGTAAAAAAACAGATAATTGACATTTCTGAAATGAGAGAAGCGTTAGGGGAATCTCGAGCTGAATTCGCAAGACGTTATAATATTCCAGTAAGAACTTTGGAAAATTGGGAAGCAGGAAAAAACCAGTGTCCGGCATACGTAAGAGAATTACTCGCAAGAGCTGTGGGAGAAGATGTGCAAAAAAAAGAGAAATAGCGTTGGAGCGAAATAAATTATGATAAAAGTAAAAATAAATAAATTACAAAATGAAAAAATGTACAGTTTCACGGTTTTGAATTGTTAGAGGTCGGAAAAACATATGATTTTGAATTAATTGGATACAGTGTAATTCATCGTAACAGTTATGAATTAAAGTATTTAGACGGCACAAAACCGTACGGGGTTGTTTATCCGTGCGCATATGCAGAAGACGAGAATAACGAAAAATATCTAATTTGTGTGGAGTATTTAAAACATAAGTATAGCTTATTTAAAGACATTGACGATGATATGCTTTAAAATAAACACAAAGGAGGAAATATCATGAGAACAAAATTTACAGTCGCAGAAAAAATGGCAGGAGAAAGAATCATCAACAGACTGAGTGAAAAGGCGCAGTACGTCTACAACGAAACAGATCCGTTCCGCGTGTATGAGTATGACAACACCTACGGGGGGGCGACGAAGAAGGTGCAGAAAAACTCTATGCATATGACGGAGCTTTTGGAGAAAATCAGGACCTGACGTTTGATCAGTTAAATGAAGATCTTACGTGCATATATGATGAGCTTCATTGCGTCGACTAAATCTAATCTCCAGGAATCTGGAAAACTGCAAAAGAACGTGCAGTTTTCGGCTCAGATGTTTTCTTAACCGGATATTGACACAAAGGTATAAATCAATTCGCAGTAAAATTGTTTTACAGTATGTTTTTTTATTCATAGAAAAGGGGCTACCGTTCAGCAAAGTATGCTAATGCGGTAGCCCCTTTTCTATAGTAGAGGTTTTTTGTGAGAGCTTTTTTTCGTTTGTTTAGCTTGAACTACCTTTTCCAGGGAAAAAAGTTTTTTTAATTTTGGATAGGGTGGTTTTGAAAATTGTGAAAGCCGATTCAAGTATTTTTCAGCATTCAAATAAGGAATTTCATTCGTACAGTTTGGTTCACCTGTATAAATCACAAACCGATTGGTTACTTTTCCGAAATTTTCATCCACATATTGCGTGAAATGTTCGTTTCGTAAATGTTTTGTCTGATCTTCTACGATTTGATTTGAATATTTGATCTCAAATAAATAGCTTTCGTTTTTCTGCATATCAACCAAAATCATATCAGCTTCGACATGCTGATTATTTTCTTTGAGCGTTGTGCTTAATTGCGAAACATAATAACGCTTAGGATCATTTTGGGAAAACGATCTGTAAGTTTCTGCCAAAATAATATTTTCGAGAATAATTCCCTTAACAAAACGATCAGCGCGGAAAAGAAAAGCATTGCGATCATCTATCCCGCAAGAATCCATCCACATACTATTATCTGCCAATGACTGCATTAATGCAGTAGCATGGGCGTATATCATACCAGGCTGCAGAAAAATTTCTAAATCCTGTACGCGCTCTCCTTTTTTGAGAGAGGTATAAGAAGGAATTTTAATAAATAGATCTAGTCCCTGAAGATAATCTTTTAATTCTGCTATATGTTGCTTGCTTAGGGAAGTATCCATTTCATCCTGGTTTTTAATTCCTAAAATATCCTTTGTTCTCTGATTGGCCTCTTCCACATTAATTTTTGAAATATAGGAAGGCTCTCTAATATTATGAATGGTTGAATATAACGGAGCGCTTTTGAAATATTTGTTGACAGCCTGTACAGTTACAAAATAACTGAATTTATTAATCATCTTATTCAAGACCGATTGTAATTCGTCATGATCATATAATTCTGTTAAAGCAGCTCCATATCGTCGGGCGTCTTCGCTTTTTTCTAAAGAGTGCAAAATATTTCCGACGATCGCTGTATTTAAGTATTCGGAACTAGATTGAAGAGTTTTATAGGGTTCCTTAGTTAAAGTCCCTCCATATTCGATATAGTCATCAAGAGACTTTCCGCCTAAAAGCTCGGAAAATTCTGCATATGGAACATGAGATGTATGAATCATTTGAATGCGATCATACAAAATATCGGATTCTGCAAGCATAATTCCCAGAGAATCAGTGCCTGCAATAATGACTTTGGCACCTTTGGCGGAAAAGTAATCAGAAAGCACATTTCCATATTTTTGAAAGTCTGTGACGGCCGTAATTTCATCAATGAAAAAATTTCGAGTACCTTTTTCATAAAGTGGCTCCATTACGCGGCGGACTTCCAGCATATCGCATCCATTCAAACAGAGAAGGTATGCACTTTTTTGCTTTTCTTCTTCTGGGAGCTCTGCAATGCACTGTTCCATCATGACTGTTTTTCCGGTTCTACGTAACCCATAGAGGGCGCATATTTTTCCACGAGTAGGCAATTTCATAAAATTTGTAAGCTGTTCGTAGCAATCTCGTTTCTTGTCATAGGGTTTAAAAACTTCACTGCCTGGGGTAACTAAAATATATTGGCTAGGCATATTACCACCTCCAAAGATCCAACTTTTATATATTTATTATATCGTAGATTGACAGAGATTGAAATTCCTTTTCAAAATAAATTTCAATCTCAATTTTTAGGAGTCTGTTTTTGTGCATGGTAAAGCTGTTCCATTTTATGTTGCAAGGATTGCATTTTTTCGAGATCTGGTTGAGAGGCTAATTTTTTTAGATCTTCCAGTGTCCACTCTCCGGATGCGGCTGCAACCAATAGAAGCTCCGTTTGCTGCTCTGAATGATCGGGATCATAAATATAACTTTTTATAAGCTGATCGCGCGCTTGCTGTTCTTGCTCAGCCAGCTTTTCAGCTTTACTTTTTTTGCTTTTTCGCAAGAAAGAAAACCAGTTATGTCGTTTAGCTTGTACATTAATTTGGAAATCCGAATTTTCTTGCACGGGAGTAGAATGAGAACATGCTCCATCAGGTTCTGGTTCTACCAGATCGGCAGAAGACATAAAGACTTCAATTTGTTTTGGATTTTGCAGATCTTCAATTCTGCTTTGGAGCAAGCGGATCTGTTCTAAATAAGCGGATTCTTTCGTGTGGAAATTTTCTACAACATCATCGAGTCGCTGCTGAAGCTGTAAGACTTCTTTTTGCGAATCATGAAGCTGCACAGTAAGTGCTTCTTTTTCTGCTAATAAATCAGCACGCTGATCTTGAGATAATAATTGTTGCTGCAGTTGAGAATTTATTTGCTGCATTAGTTCATATTGTAATTTGATGAAGTTCCCGTTTTGCTCCATTGATTCCAAAATTAAGGATTCGTTTTTGTTTTCTGCATGTTCTGAATAATATTTTTTTCTAATTTCTTGAAAGTCTCCAATAGATTCCTCTTTAATTGCACCTTCCAATGTCAGCCGAAGTTCTTCCGGATCGGCATCGAAAAAACTTATCATACGGAGCTGCCAAGCCGGAGCTTCCTCCTCTATATAAGGAAGCATGTTATCAATCAAATTTTGCGGGAACCCTAAATTTAGAATCAAATTTAATTTTGCACTTTTTAATTTATCCTGTATATATGGGGATAATATGTTTGTTCTTTCTGTTTGCGTATACTTGTGGAACTTCAATAAACACACCACCTTCCTATTATTTTTGTAAACGTTTTAATTTTGCTAATCGCCTAGAAGAGCTTTGCATATTCTTTAACGTTTGAGATAGCTGCGCTTCCTGCTGATCAGTTTGCGATTGCCGCCGTAGAAGATCCTGAATAGGATAAGTTTCTTCGATTTCGTCAAGCCGGTTTTCTAATTTTCCCTCAGATGCTGCGGCAAAGTTTCCGCTCGAAAGAGCTTTTTGAATAGTTATATATTCATCAAGAATTTTTTTCGTTTCGGAATCTTCTTGATTGGATCGCAATGCTTGCAACTGTTTTCGAGTAGATGATTTGAGCTGATCCATTTCGTGCAAACGTTTTGAGAGATCATCTGCAGTTTTAATTTTATTATCTTGTAAAGTTTGCAAATCGCGCAAACTACGATCAATCTCCCTTGAAAGTTGCCAGGAAGAAGATCCTCCGCCGGTAACTTTACGCTCGGAGCCTTTCAATTTCCAGTAATTAATCATATAACGTTTTTGATGCTGCGTAAGATGCACGCCGCTGCGTTCTGTACGGATTCCGGAACCAATTGAAAATTCAAAATCCCGGATATTGGGGGTAGCTCGTTTTAAGTTGATTGGAATTTCAGTTTGATTTAAAATAATCCTTTGCTTTATACTCGTTACCGAATAAGCACTTCCTAAAACATAATTTCGTCGAAACCGGCCAGCTTGATTGTCATAACTTCTAAAAGATAGATATTCAGAATTCCATTTTTTTGAAAATCCTTTTTTTATTTGATAGTTTTTTTCCATGATGGAAAGAAACTCATTATAGGAGTGTGATTTTGCGATGGCAGCGTCGATCGTCTCACGAAGACGTTGACTTCCAGTTGGGTCTTTTTTTTCTCTCCATGCGCCGTAATCTACCCCCTTTCGTTTGCTCCGGTCGTATTCTAATTTTGACAATCCGTATTTTTGGCATATGGAATCTGTGATTGGCTGTATTTTACTCTCCCACTGTCCATCGCTATAGTGATATTTATGACCGTCAACCATAGATACAGAGTTAAAAACAATGTGAGCGTGGATATGTTTATGATCTGTGTGAACGGAAAAAACATATTCATATTGTCCCTTGAGATACTTTTCACAGAAATCTTGAGCAACATTAAAACAGGTAAGCGCATCCGTTTCACCAGGCGAGAAGCTGATTACAAAATGATAACATTGTCGGCCGTCTACTTTATGAAATTCTCGCTTAGTGGTCATCATGCGATCGTAAACGTTTTGGGTTGTTGAACCAGCGTTTCCACCAATCCACCTATCTTCTGTTTTTTCTGGATTGAGAATGTAGTCAATACATGCATACAATCCGGCATTAGGATTTCCGGAGGAACGTTCTTTTACGTGACTTAATTTTGTGATAGCCATTTTGAAACCTCCGCTTCTGTTTTTTGAAAATCTGCTTGTAGACTTTGCAAGAGGATGAGACATTCAGATATTTTCTGAATCATTTCTAAGGGATATCCAGACACTTCCGTGTTTTTTTGAATTTGCAAAAGTCTACTGTCGATGTTAATGAGCTGCTGATCAATCTGACGAAAATTTATTTTCAAAAAATGATAATTGGAAATAGTGGAGTCGTGTAAAATCCCACACAAGTATTTTGAAAAATTAACTTTTTCCGGATCTGAGCTTTTGGACTTTGCTCTTTCCATAAGAATTTTATAATCATTCTCTGATATTCGGATACCAACCATTCTTGATAACCTTTCAGAGTCAATAGGCTTCTTTCGTTTACGCCCCATAAATTTTTCTCCTTGTTCTATTTAAAAAAATACATTTCTGGAACACGCCAGATACGTAAATTTACTCATGTATATAATATGTACATGAGTCCTTTGAGCTTTAGAAAAAGTGAAATTTGAGAAAAAGGCTAAAATTTCTTGATTTTCTGAAACCCCGCATAAACACTGGATTTGAGGCCTATGTACATATTATGTACATACAAGGTATAATACTTATTATTAATTAGCAAGATACGCATTTTGTTAACAAAATGCACCTTGTTAGGGAGACCCCTAAGACCCCTATAGCCCGATTTTATATCGAGCAAGTTAGAATAAGTGTAATTTTTTTCAGCCAGGTAAATCAATATTATTGATAGAGTCATAATTACTATATACATCTTCCCCCGGATCAGAATTTGATTCTGAGTCTGATTCGATATTCAACACACCAATAAGTCCTTCCATTACGGCCTCGGTAACGGTTCGTTTTAGCGTTTGTTCAGATACTGCAAAGGTGTCATACATTTTTACGGCGGTCAAAATAAATTCTTTGCGAGTTGCAAAGCCATATGCATGATAGTTTTCAATTTTTGAAATGGCATCTGAATCATTTGTTTTAATATGATAAATTTTTTCTTCCATTTTTATGTCCTCATTTTTGAAAAATGGGACGTTCGAAAAACGAACGTCCCGGATTTGGAGAAATCAAATATTACTCGGATCAGCATTAGAGTTCCAGGCGATGTTGGATACCGGAGTATGTGGTTCATCTTCCGGATCATCTGAATCAACATATCCGTCCGACTCCTCTTCTACCTCTTTTGAAGATTCAGAAGATGGAGTCGGATCATCCAGCTCGGCGGAATAGGTTGCTTTCAGAAAAGCACTCAGATCTTCATAGTTTGGATTTTCTGATTTGAAGAAGTCTTTTAAGTAATCCGATGTGGTCTGCATAATTTCTGTCTGATACAGTGTGGTCAATTTTTTTTCTTCAGTAACAAGTTTATTGAGCTTCTCACGGGTTTTGCGGATTTCTGTCTGTACCTTTTCTAACTTAATGGCTGTTGGTGTGTTTTTCTTTTTTTCCATTTTTCTTTTCCTCACTTTTTAATTTTTATAATTTGCAAAAATCAGATTTTAGAATTTTGTCAAATCAAATTTTTGCTAAATTCATTTTGGGGATTTTGCAGATCTAATATTTTCTAAAAATCATGTTTGATAAATTCAGAAACATCAATCTGCTGATTTTTGTGATAGCGAATTTTGCAGCGATGCTGCAGCTTACTCATAAATGCAATTTCTTCTGCTGAGTAATTAGAATACAATGCTTTAATGATCTTAAAATGCTTTTCCCTGTTATACGGACGTAACGCCTGGAATCTTACTGCAGATTGAAAGCATTTGGAAAATCTTATGGGAAGATCTAAAGTTCGAATTTTCAATAGTTTCATAGATGTTGATTCTATTAAAAAAATAAAAAGGTTAATTCCAAATGAGCAATCCGGGAAGTAAAGTTTACCGTCCGGGTAAATATCGTAATATGGTGTATAAGGAATATAGAACCAGTCCAAAGTTCCAAATCTAAAAGTAAGAATGATCTTTCCATAAAATTCCGTAAAGCGCATTTCAAATTTTTTTTCAAATTCCTGTAAGCATCTGGGAGTCGGATGCGCTTGAAAAATAAATAATGTAGCTCCAAATTCATCAAAATTCAAATAGATGGTATTCAAATTTCGATGGTATCTTTTATCTGGGGGTCAATGTTTTTTCCTTTTTGGAATTTGCATTTTGGACTTTTACTGATTTATAATGATTGATTAGTTGATCTTTGGGAATCCCTGTTATTTCAGAAACACGATTTTTCATTCTCTCAAAATCAGTATCTGTCAACCATTCTGGTTTTTCATTGGCGTCAAAAGAACTCAGACGTTCTTCCATTTCCGAAAGAAGTGATTCTATGCTGCCGCCCCAGATACTGCAAGAGTTTACATTTCCGTCATGGTTGATATAGTAATTGCAGTCTTCTTTCATGCGATCGAGTATCATGTAATCCATTTCGCGTGGATGACGAATGAACGGGTCAGAGCATTCGATAGGCTCAGTTATTTTGAGATTAGGCTCGCCACATATTTCGCCATAGGAAGTAAGGTATGCTCCGCTGTATAAATTCAGCCCATTTTTTCCATCATTTACGTCAAAATATAAATTTCCTTTCTCATCTTTGTAGCACGGCACATCCATGGTTCCACCAAATCCTATATAGGTTACATTCATTGTCGGAATCTCCTTTTATTAAATTTTATCTTCTCAAAGTTTTCTTTTTCTTTGGAATGGATTTGCGAGTTATTTGTTTCTGCAGTTTTGCTTCTGGGTTGGGTTCTATTTCCGGAGCAAGTAACTTCTGCGCAAGTTCCGGAAATTTCTGAATCATTTTTTGGTCTAACAATTTTACTTGAGACGAATATAAATCAAACATTTTTTTTATGCTTTTGTCTGGAGCAAAATTTTTTGGATCAGATTCAAGCCAGCTTTTGTAGTGGCCAACCAGATGACTTTTTCGTTCATCTGTAATTTCGAGTCCATAATGTTGTTGGAGCATTATGCTCATCACATCGGCTTCAAATTCTTTTTGATGTGATCCGATATTGAAAAATTCATCAAGAGTTCCATGTGCAAGGGCATGACCAACTTCGTGAGTTAAAGTGGAAAATGCAGCGGTGTCTTGTAGTGTGGATGCTATATGGATTTCCGATGTACCGGGACTATGGAAACCATATAATGCTGCCCCTTTAATTTCCTGATCTTGATCTTGAAGAAAAACTCGAACACCGAGAGTTTCTTCACAAAATTCTTTCAAAACTTCGGTACACTGCTTATGAAGTTCGGATGGGATTCCGCGATCGAGGAATTTTGGATAATGTTCAGGTGGAAAATTTGTTTGAGCAATATCGAAAGTATATCCAACTTTAAAGTGAATAATTTTTCGCCCTTCCAAATTTCCGGCATCGTAGGCAGCTTGTTGTTCTTTCGACGCTTTACTATATGGAATTTCGGTGTCAGCAATTTTCAAAAGCGTGATTGGTGTGGGAACGTATACTTCCATACCATGCTCTCCTCTTTTTACAGAATAACCAAGCTCTTTCCAGCCTTGAAACGATTTGCAAAGAATGGCTCCTGACTGTTGCTGCTGAATCAACATAGTATTCCTGGGAGAATAAGAATAAGAAAATTTACTCGCAAATTGAAGAAAGTCGCTGATCTGCGCAGGATCTTCATTCCACTGATTAATAATATCTCGGATTTGATGATCTAAAGTTTCCAGCTTTTCAGAGCGATTATTTTTTTCTTCCGCCATGATGAGATCTCCTTTCTGTTAAAATATTACTGAGCAAATGGCTGTGTGTGTGAACAGTACATTTTGATTTTTTTTGATGGCTTTGCAATAATATTTCCAATATTGCATTTCTGTAAATGATCCACGATGATAGAGAATACAGAGCTTTTCTTCTTCAGTAAGATCAATGTGATTCATGAGCAAAATTAAACTTTTATCTCCATAACCTGGCGGGTAAATGGGACTTTCGTTTCGCAAAAGACCTAATTGCTCCTGGGAGTCGCCAAATGGTACGCAGTAATAATCATCCAAAATCCAAATAGCGTGAAGGAGTCCGATAAGCAAGGGACTCTCTTCTCTTTTCCACGTAAGGCTCATATGAGTTGTAAGATTTTGGAGTGTACGTGCCACTTCCAAGGAGTAAAAAAAGAGACCACCTTCTGTAGGATCATAATTCATAGTCGGATAGATATTTGGTAATGGCATACAGCAAAAATCTTTTTGATTCAAAAAGTTGAATAACGATGGCCAATTTTTTAACTGATCACATAAAAAATCTTTTCTTTTTTTTGTAGACCATTCGTTTGCAGAATAAATATCGAACATGTTAAGCTCCTTTTTTGTGTTGCTGTTGAACATAGAATTGTAACATAAGGCGTAGCTTTTCCGGAGGCAATTTTAGGCAGTCTTTAATTTTTTTCTCGCTCACATGACTATTCATTGCTTCTGTGATTTCAGCAATTTCTTCATCTGAGAAATCCATAATATACCGACGGATCACATCTTCCAAACTACCAGAGATGTCCCAACTTTGCCGAATTTCATAAACAGATGGCTCAGTTTCATCTTCTGGTGTAGCTTCATAAGATTGCTTATGTGCAGCTTTTTCCTGAGCAGCTTTCTGCAGTTTTTCATCGGTGCTTTGTGACTCAAACGTCTTGATTTGCTCTAAAAGGAATAAATTTCCTTCTGGACGCTCTAAGATCGGATCGTCCAAATTCAAAGCACAAAACTCGTCTTCACTCAATCTGAATAACATGTCATCAGAATCACCCTTCTGGATGTCCGCTTGAATTTTTTTCTGCAAATTCTGATCAGGAAAATAAAATTTTTCAGTATGATTGACTGTAAGTAATTTTCCATGCTCATCCCGGATAACTTCAACTGGATGTTTATAAGGGCCGTATTCTTTTGACTTAATATAGGAGGGATCATGAAATGGTTTATATTTTTTGTCGATGATTGGTTTGCTGGAAAATGGGAAGATAATACAACTGTCTTTATCCATTTGTGCGACTTCATTGGCTTCCATAAGCGCACGCTGCATTCGATCAAAGCTGGTGCTGTTACTGCCATTTTGACCGTAAGATACGCTTCCTGAAGTCTTTTCGATTGTGGCGTTTCCAAGCATCTTGCTGATAGTCTCTTGAGTGTCCAAAGCTCCGCGGCCAGATCCGAGAAATAAGAACACGGCGCATGAATCCATGAAAACCTTCCAACCATCGCCCTTGTACATGGTTTGCAACTGACTGATTGATTGCAAGAAGAGCATGACTGCGATATTTCGAGAACGTAATGTTGTAATTAAATTTTCGAAACGTTCCGGCCGGAGGCCGTTTGCAAACTCATCCATCCAACATTCAACACGAATCGGAAGTCGTCCGTGATAATTCTGATCAGCTTCCCAAAGAAGCTCATCAAAAAGCTGCTGATAAAGCATATTACCAAGGAAGTTATAACTACTATCGTTTTCGCTCAGGACAAGAAATAACGCAACTTTGGTCTTTTCATCTCTATGCCATCCGGTTCCGAGTTCCCAGAGATTCATATCATCGGCCTCAAAAATACGCTGAATCGAGGAAGAATAGAAAAATTTAAACTTTCCATTTAAGATCAGAAGAATAGATGCTACAGTTTCGGGAGCACCCTCTTTGAGCTTTTTATAATCTCTTACGGCTGGATGATCTGGATGCATTTTTTCAAGCTGATCCATAAGAAGAGATAACTGGGTAGAATCGTCATCATCATCTGAGTCGGATTTTATTTTGGAGCTTTCTAGTTGAGTAAGTCGGGTTACCTGATTCAGGGTTTTGGTTTCGTAGACAGATTCCCAATTAAGATGAGCCTCATAAAAAAGTGATTTCTTATCTTCGACGGATAGTCCCCAAACAAAATAAAACAGAGACTGCAGATATAGTGCGCAGCCGTCGTCCCAGAATGGATCTCCTTTTTGGGCATCTGGCGGTTCAACAGACTTAAAAATATTCATGATTAGACGCGGAATATCATCTTCTGATCGAATATACACAAATGGATTATAACGATCAGATTGCTCCATATTTTTTAAATTCAAAACACGGATTTGATATCCATTTTTCCGCATGTAATTGCCATATTTTTCAACCAATTCTCCTTTAGGATCCATGAAAAGGTATGACGATATACATTTCAAAATATTTGGCGCGATCACAAATAGAGATTTTCCAGTTCCCGGAGCACCAACAACGATCATGTTGTTATTCGGAAATGATTTCGGGCCATCCAATGCCTGGCTTACATGTTTCGACAGAATCCGGTTATTTTCAGGGTGTTCAAGGTTGGCCATTCGAGCGTTTGCATTCTCAAAATTGTCCCATTCTGCGGAACCATGTTCTATTTCAGAATGAGTATTTCTGTGCATCTCAAGATATTTAGCCAGAAAAAATACCCATCCCATTAACCCGACACCTAAAAGAGGCCAGGTGTATTTATTAAAACAGCGCCATGGATGCTTCATCCATGACGCTATCTGGAAATTGAGATCATTGCCAGGCTCTCCCAAAATTCCGGAAAAAACCAAACAAAATAATTCGATAATGATAAGGACAAATACCAATTTTCCAACAGGTATTTTTTTCTTTTTAATCATAGTTATTTTCCTTTCTGTTATTTGAAACGTAAGATATCGGAAAAATTATAATTTCATTGTCTTATCCTTTCTAGGAAGTGGTCGCTTTTTCCTCTTTTTTGAACTTTCTTGAGGTCCAGAATGATTAACAATACGATCAAATTGCTTTTGAGCATCTGGACGTACTTTGGCATAATAAGTTAGAAGTTCATCACCTGTTACCTTTTTTGTAGCTTTTAGACCATTTTCTGTGTCTGTTAGAACAGTATATTCTTTTTGTGGATCAATGGCAGCCAATATAGTTTTCCCTTCATGAAGCGTAGAAACAAAATCTAGCTGAACGTATTTCTGGGTTCCTGGGATACGAGCGATAACCTGAGTGTCTAATTGATCCGAATATAGAAATTGTGCCGGAAAAGTCACCGGTGTTTCAGCGGCCAAAACGTCTACTGGTAGTTCCTGTGACAGGGACCCTAACTGTGGAGTTTCTACGGTTGGAGAGTCAATATCACGAACAAGTCGTTTCGAACCTTCTGGCGTAAAAGAAACCGGCGCTGCATTTGATTCATCGTATGGTATATAATCAAGGCGTTGTACAATATCTCGACCAGCTTTTTCTGTATAGCGGGATAATTGCTTCCCAGATATATTACCTGTTGGGGTTCTTATGGTATTATTTTCGTCGGGATGATAAGAAGCATAATCTTTTTCGGGATCAAGAAAAATGATACATCCACGTCCGTTATCAATAGATAATGCTTCTTGAATCCGGACATATTCGTTATTTCCAACCTGTAAAGCTATTTCATCGCCCTGCTTTGCAACTATTTTTTCTGCAGGAACATATCTTTCGGTCAACCCTGGTCGAGCTTTGAGAGTTTCATACCGACTAAGTTCTTTTCCGACCAGGGCTTCTTCAAAAGAATCTGAGCTTCTGTCCTTTCCTGCTTTCCATTTTTCAGGATGCATCGTTTCTTTAAGATCTTCTGTGGCGGTATTAAAATAGTCATTTTCAGACATACGACCGGAATCATAGTATTGTCGATCTGTTAGATCTTCTTCCAGAGGTTCACCGGCAGAAGGAAATTCCTGCAAATAAGCTTCGATTGCTGAACTAAATTGTGGCAAAGATTGATTGGCTACTGCCAACTGAATATGATTATCACCATATTTCAGATCAGGAAGAACTGCATAATTGACTTTACGCTCATCAAGCATGTCCAGAAACTTTTCCAGTTGCTCATTATCTTCGGAGCTGTCACCAAGTGCCAGATTCTTAATCTTATAGTTCCCGGACGTAAGTGCTTTCAGTTCTTCAAAATCGAGCGGGCCACCAAGATCAAGTTCGCTGGTTACATAAGATTCATATAACGATTGCCATTTTGCAACGTCTTTTCCGCGTATAGCAATCTGACAGCAAGAATCCTGGATATCGAGATCTGGAAGTATACAATATGTTATTCCAACTTCTGTCATGGAATCCATAAGTTCATCTAAACGTTCGGGATCACGTGTTGGTAAGTTGGCAATAATATAATCTCCCTCACAGTCCTTCATGAACTGCGTAAAATCCTTGAAATCTGATTCGGAAATTCGCTGTTCCTTCCGTAATTTCATAATATATTGGATAAGTCGTAAGGGAGCTATCATACTTTTTCCAATGGTTCTTCCTGCGTACGTACTGGCTTTTACAGCTCCTTTTAAGATGATCATTTCTGTGTTGATCATAAGGGCCAGATCGCCGGTTCCACCGGCATCTTCCATTGCCATAAAAATCCTCCTTATAAATTAGTAAAAGTGAAAAATTGTTTTTTGGAATCTTTCTATATTTTTCGTTAAGGCGAGTCTTACTATATATTAATGGTAGTTGGACGTCCCTTTTTATTGTTATTTAGCTGCTTCCTAACCTTATTTTTCGGTGGCCGCATTTGATCCTGCAGTGTTTTTGCCTGCTTTTGTAAGTGATTAAGACCACGCTCCATAGCATAAATTTTTCTCTGCATAGAGGCGATTGCTCCATTTTCCATATCCCATGGTTTATAAGTTAACAATTCTTTCCCGCTTAAAGATCGACCGATATTTTTGACACCAAGAGCTACGTCATGGATAGCGTGCCTGGTATCATTCAGACGATAGAAAACATTATCAAGGGATTTTTCAGCACGCTGCATACAGTCTTGCAGCATTTCTAACGTTTCTGGAACGCGGATGCTTTCGGCCAGAGAGATCAGAGCGGATTTTTTGCTTGACATCATGTTGTCTCGTGTATTCATAACCTGATTAGCCAAGCGATTTTTGGTAGTCTGGACAAATCTTTCGCCACGATTCAACTCAGATTGAGCTTCACTAACACACACTGAGTCAGTAAAGAGTTTTTTGTCAATATCAGCAATTTGTGATTTTATCCGCCGAAATTCTTCTTGCATGGAACGATAATGTTCCTGGACTTCATCCAAATGGGATGCAAAAAAATGCAACATATCAGCGGCTTGTGGCATCTCATTTTGTTGCAGCGCTTGAAACACTTCTTGAAAAGCTTCTTGATCAACCAGTGGTTGTGAAATATCAAGGAGATCTGCAGCTTTTTTCTGCAGATGCTCGGCTTCGGGACTTTCAACCGTAGGAGCATTAAGCCGGTGAGTTGAGTCCTGCACTTCTGCAGAATCTTGATTTCTTAAACGCTCAAACTCTTTTTGGGCGGCCGCTTTTACATTTCCGTAGGAATAAGAAAGAATATCTCCAAATCGAGAACCTGCCGGTTTCCATTCATCATTTTCTTTTACCCAAAGTGGATATTCTTTATCCGGGTCAATGGTTGCAAGAAAAGTTTTTCCATTATCAAGAGAGGAAAGAAACTCAAGTTCAACGTATTTCTTACTTGCAGGAATTTGACTAAGAATCTTTCCGTCATGTGGGGGAGATGCCAGTAATTTCTCGTTGATTGTAACAGGTACTTTGGATGGTTTTTCCACTGGCTCTGCAGGAGTTTTTACATTCTGTGCCGGTTGTGAGTCTGCAGGTATAGGGCTAATTGGATTTTCCAAGGGCTGTTCTGCGAGCTGAAAATGTTCTTTGGCTGGTAACGCGGGAAGAGATTCCCCCTTATTTAAGCATTCCTGAGCCTCTTCTACATAGGAAAGAAGCTCTTTAGCATATGGAGTTTCCCAAGATTCACGATTTGGGTTCAGCAAAATATTGTCAGCTTGTGAACGAATAACTGATAGATTTTGATGGTTCTGTAAATAAGGAACAAAATTATCAATAATCCAGTTCATTTGAACTTGATATTTTTTCATGGACTCAGGGGTTAATTTGCTAAAATCTTGTGGAGACATTTCTACCGGTCCGGCCAATGCAGCGGCTCTAATCTGTGCAGTAAGAGACTTATCATGCGTTCGATCAAAATTAACTTTACCATGATAAGATCCATGGTAAAAATTGTCTTGCACGAGCGTATAATCTATCTGATACGCTACATAACCTGATGTCTGCCCTTTAAACATGAGTTCTGTATCTGCCAGGGACATTTTGGCACCGGCCGGAATCTGTGGTACGGTACTTTGTAATATTGTAACTTGCGGCTCATCGAAAGAGATCATATTTGATTCAGAATACGCTTCCTGTGGCTGCACCTCTTTGGACTCCGGAGTTGTGGTATCTGCAGAATCCGCTGTATTTACTATTTCAGATTCAGAATATTTAATGGTACTTTTTTCTGTGAAGTCTTTTCTTGATGGACGTTTAGGAAGATTTTGACCAAAATTTAAACAGTTACGAGCCTCTTGCACGTAGGAAAGGAGTGCATTGGCATATGCTCTCATATCGCTTTTTTTATTGACACGCAAAACCCTTTTTGCTGCGCGTTCCAAAATAGAAAGATCTCGATGATTTTTAAGATAATCGACCGAACTGGGGGCGAATGAAGCATCACCAACAATAGAATCAGCAAAAGTTCCCGTACCGCTTAGTTTTGATAAGTCAATAACAGCATTCTGGACTTTTTCTTTGCCGCGCAACAAAAATTGGATCTGATATTCTACGGAACCAGGATTACGACGAAGCAATAAACCATCGGCATCCAATAGAGAAAGTTTACTTCCGGCTGGCAAATCTGCTGTGTCGCTTTTGAGAATTGTAATCACGGGTTCTGAGAAGGATTTTTCTTTTTGAAGCAGAAAGGTTTCTCTACGCTGTCGCATTTCCACTAATGGAAGTTTAATTCCTGCTTTGATCTCTGATTCCAACATACCAGCTTGCATTTCCAAATTAATTTCTTTTAGTTCGGCGTTCGTAATTTGATGAATATACCGGTGAATAATGTTTTCCAGACTGCCGGAAAGATCCCAATTTTTTTTTCGATCTTCATAAGTTTCTTCATGTTCCTGTGCCATATTTTTTTTACACCTCATTTCATAAATAAAGATAGGGATCAGATTTTGCTCATAGTTTTCCGCGGACGTTTTAATGGGCGTTTGGCCTGGGATACGTTTTGAACCGGGGCGTCCTTCGCAGCTTCATATTTATAATCAATCAGATTCAAATCTTGATTAAGGTTTTTTCGGGCTTCTTCGGCGCGTAATTCATAGTCTGCACCATTGGCAGGCTTACCTTCTGCGATAACATCTCGTTCGATTTCATCTAAGCGAGAATAATAGTAGTGGTAGCTTGCTGCGACTTCATCAGCGTCTTCTTTGCTATATCCATTTTGTAATGCAAGATCTCGTTGCTCCTGTACACGCGGATCTTCATAAGCAATGGACTCTGTAACATTTGATGAAAGTTCTTTTTCCTGATTTAATTTCTGAGATTTTAACAATGCTAAAGTTTTTTCGAGGTCCGCCGTCGTTTGTTTTGAAATTTCGATGATGTCTTCGTAATTTTGAATTAATTTATCAAGATCCATAGCAATTTTTCTCCTTTTTCAAATAAAAAAGACTGTGTATATAGTCTCAAAATGATCATAGACGTATTGATTTGGTTTTATGGGATTTGGATGGAGAATTATGTGGCTTTTTTTTCTCGATTTCCTGTGACGTCACTTCCAAGTTTTTTGATTTAGAATCAGTCAGATTCTGGTCAAAATCTACTTTTCGTGGTTCTGCAGGTAAATCATATCCAACATTCAAACAATATCGACTTTCTTGAATATAATCTTCCATAGCATGTAAGTAATCTGCATTCGCTTCAATTGTAAGAACATCGGAATTATGTAACTGTTCCTGAATAATGGTTTCTTTGTTGGAAAGAGAAATATGAGATTCTAAATATGGCACCAAAAGAAACGATCCATTATTGCGGATTCTATCGGCTTTTGTGGGATCATGCACTGCATTTAGATCATAATAATATCGATTATAAACCTGCATATTCTCATCGTTTCTGATATGGTCAATTAGGGAACCTTCAAGATTACCAAGATTCTGCACTCCTTCATAAACCACCTGTTCTCCATTTAAAGAAAAATTTAATTGAAATTTGGTTTTATCATAAGAACGATCGCCATAAAGTTCATGTGTGAGTTGATCGACATCTTTAAATCGAGAATTTGCTTCATGTAACGGCATTTCACGTCCCGTATCAAACTCTGTACTTTTTGTTGACAAAATTTTTACAGTAGGTTCATGTGTGAGTGTATGATAGTTTCCTGCCGCAAGTTCAATAGAAAGATGTTCTTCATGACCACCTTCGTGATACATATGAAAAGCTTCTTTAGCTATAAGTGCCGAATATTTGGCAGGAATTTTGAAATCATTTTCTAAGACATGTTGCATAGAACTTGTAACATATTCCTTATGGGCCAAAAAAAGCTCATCTTTCGTTAATTCAAATTCTTTTCCGTTTCGTTCTACTTTCATAGGTAATCCTCCTTTAATGTAAAGCTTTGCAATTAGTATTTTGTAAGATCTTGTTTAAATGCCGAATTTCCTGTCGGTTCTCTTGAATTTGTTTCAAAAGCCAGGTTTGCTTCCAGCAATTTCCGGCAGGGCTTAAATCATAGTTGACGATCACATAACGATCATCATATTTGGAAAGCTTCTGTTCATCCTGGGGCAAGAAAATCCAATTTCCTTTGAGTGTCCCGACTCTGTATAAATAGTCATCAACAGCCAAAACGTATATACCGCTTCTTTTTTCATCACTAATTTGTTTCTGCATTATTCTCCATCTCTTTCATGGCAGATTCAGAGAGTGCTACATCTCCCGCTTCCTGATCTGCAGATGATTCCTGGTCGGATGTATCGGTAGTAGTTTTTTTCGTTTCAAGGACTTCTGATGCGCTCATACCAGCAAACTCAAAACTAAAATCTCGCAAATTTTTGCTGTATGTGACAAGAACAACCGTATTATTGGCATCATTCAGAGTAAGATAGAACGTTTCCTTACTCTTCTTGTAGGTTCCATAAGCAAGATATTCGGCTTCAGTTGCATCCAGATTGTTCTCGACCAACCAACTGTGCAGACGACAAGGAAGAAACCAGCTCTGATTGCTACTTGTGTCATATGTATTGCCGCAGATTGCGGTTATAGAATGAGCAGTATCCTCTTTCACCGGCGTACATTTGTTTAACCATTCTTCTCTTTGGTCATCTGACATGGCCGCCCAGTTGCTCTGGTTAATGACCGGAATATAATCGTCATTGTCATAAGTGTAATCTTCACCCAGGACGCGATATTTTTCTTCCTCTGTTGCTTCACTAACAGCACTGGAAGAAGATTCTGTATTATTGGAAGATTCAGAAGTATTTTGTGTTTCTTTGCGTTGCTCTTCGTTTTCACCAAGGCTTACACTCTCCAAATAATCAAGAGTTTCCTGTAAGGTAGCTTCAATGGTTCGTTCTGTTTCTGCTTTCTGGATATTTTGGATATTCTGTTCTACGTAGGCACTTACTTTTTGTTGCTGGTTCTCTGACAGCGTTTTTACAGTGTTCTGAATCTGTTGGATTGCATCATTTTTCTTTTCTTCATAGTCGGACTGTTCAAGTGTGATGGACTGTCCAGTACCAGAATTTGGAGTTTTGCGATGCATAGCAACAACAATTCCGCAGGCAGTTGCTACAACCAAAACAGCAGCTATAGAGCCAAGAATGATCTTCTTACGTGATAATTTCCGATTTCTTCTCATGGTGATTCCTCCCAATGAAAAAAGACATGGCTATCATAAAAAGTCATGTCTTTTTTCAGATAATATAAAATTCAAATGATATTAAAGTCGCATCCTTTTTGGCATTTTTTACTTGTCTTTGGTTTAGATGCTTCTTTGGCGTTTGCTAATTTCTGGCGATACGATTCTCTCTGGTTTTCGGGAAAATCAAATATATCTTTTGCCCATCTGTACCAACTCCCTTCTGAGTGTGTTATGACTTTTGAAAAGCAAAATAATTTCCCGTGTCAATGATTGACACGGGAAACGATTCGGTCTATTTAACTTCGGACATCAATCAAAATTTCTACTGCTTTTTTATATGTTGAACGTTTACACTCTTCGTAACCAAAATGATCAAAGGCGAAATCGAGAGAATATCCTTCCATCTGCACCAGACGTTGCATAGCCAACAATTGCATCATGACTTGATCTCTGTCGTTCTCCTTAGTAAGCTGTAGTTCAGCACCTATTTGCATTCCGAGTTGCAGCAACGCTCCGGCTTTCATATGTAGAATATCTTTTTCTATCTGTTCCATTTGAATATTTCCTTTCGAGTTATCATTTTATCGTACATCAAAAATAGATTATAGAAGTTTTGGCTTCTTCTTAACTGCTTTTTTATGGCTGTATTCGGCTGGAATAATAGCAAGATCGGCTTCTTTTGCATCATTTTTGCTTGCCGTATGATTCAGTGCGGAATCTTCTGTCTCATCAACTTCAAGGGCAAGTGTATCGGATTCTTTCTGATCCATATTTAGAAGTGCGTTAAGCTCCGACAAGCGTTTCTGTTTTTGAGCAAGCTCTGCCTCTTGCGGAAATTCTTTGGTTACTTCTATTTTTGCGGTTTCAAGCTGAACATTTATATTTTCCAGTTTTGTATGCGCTTCTTGTAACTTTCCTGGCATGGCAGTAAGTAGATGATTGATACGTGTTATGGTTCCAATTGGATCGGAGCCAATTTCAATACGATGGCTCATGTAACCCTTTATATTCAAAAGAAATCTATTGTTGAATGAATCAAAGGTTAAATTCAATTTGAATCCAAGGTATTCACCAATATCGGCGGTAGAATTAATTCCATTAAGCCTTTTGCACATATCAATGATAGCAAGACCAGCGTCCTTTTTTTCCGTATACAGTTGTCCATCTACATTCATAAAAAAATGCTGCTTGTTGGCAGCCAACTTTTCATTATATTGTTCTATATCACGCTGAAATGCTTGAATGAATTCCTCAAGAAACTCAATTTGCTGCGGATAAATTCGTGTTATATTATCTTCCAACCGATATTTTTGACTCATATGGTTTGATTTCATCAGCTTTAAACGAGATACCTGGATATCCAGATCCATTTTTTCTTTTATATGAGGGTTGCCAGTAGCAAGAGCCTTGACTTCTGCGTAAGAAAGTGCAGCTTCGTCTATGTCATCGCAGCTCCGCACCGGAGATTTACTTGTCATAATCTGACCGACAAATTTTTGCTTATTTTCAATGAGCTGCCAGGAATAACTATCAAACGTTCCTTCAGTAACATATCGAAAGATTTTTACTTTTTCATTTTGGTTTCCCTGCCGTAAAATGCGTCCTTCCTGTTGTTCAATATCAGAAGGACGCCATGGGACATCAATATGGTGTAATGCAATTAATCGATCCTGAACATTGGTTCCGGCCCCCATTTTGGCTGTAGAGCCTAGCAAAAAACGAACCTGTCCACTTCTGACTTTCGCAAAAAGCTCTACCTTTCGTAAATCAGTATTTGCGTCTTGAATAAATGCAATTTCACTTTCCGGGACGCCTTTCTGGACAAGTTTATTTTTTATATCTTCATAGACCGAAAACGATCCATCTTCTTTTGGAGTAGACAAATCACAGAAGATTAACTGTGTGGATCGCATTTCTTTTGTTTGCGCCCAAATATCGTATGCCTTCTCTACGCATATGGAAGTTTTCGAGTTGGGATTGTCTGGAAGCATATCATTTATAAGCCGCTGATCAAGGGCCAGCTTTCTTCCATCATTCGTGATCTTGAGCATATTATCGTCGTATGGCTCTACCCGCCGGTCACGAACAGCTTCTGCACGGTCTGCAAGAGATGCTACAATCTCCTTCTGGAAATCACTCGGTTTCAATACTACAGTTTCATATTCCACTTCTGGAACAGGTAATTTTAACATATCTGCAGTTTGAATATCTGCGCACTCTTTAAAAATGGAAATTAATTCAGGCAAATTAAAAAATTTGGAAAATCTCGTCTTAGCCCGGTAGCCGGTTCCTTCCGGGGCCAATTCAACCACGGTCTGTGTTTCACCAAAAGAAGATGCCCATGAATCAAAGTGGCCAAGTCCAAGCTTCTGCAGGGTATCATATTGAAGATACCGCATGTTGGTATAAAGTTCCGTCATACTGTTGCTGATCGGCGTTCCAGTTGCAAATATAACACCCTTACTACCAGTGATTTCATCGAGATACTGGCATTTTGCAAACATGTCAGAAGATTTTTTTGCTTCCGATTGGGATATACCGGCAACATTTCTCATTTTTGTATACAGAAATAAATTCTTATAGTTATGACTTTCATCCACAAATAATCGGTCTATTCCTAGCTGTTCGAAAGTTACAACGTCATCCTTTCGGTTCGGATCATTGAGCTTATCGAGCCGCACCTGCAGGGTCTTTTTGGAACGTTCCATCTGCTTAACGCTGAAATATTCGCCGTTAGATTCCCGCGCCTGTTTAATTGCCATTTCAATATCGTTGATTTGCTTTTCAATGGCTGCTTTTTGACGCTCTTGAGATAATGGTATTTTCTCGAATTGGCTATGACCAATAATAACCGCATCATACTCCCCAGTGGCAATTCGGGAACAAAATTTCTTCCGCTTATCTGGTTCAAAATCCTTTTTGGTTGCAGCCAAAATATTCGCTCCAGGATAAAGCCGAAGGAAATCACTTGCCCATTGCTCTATCAAATGATTTGGAACCACAAATAATGATTTTTGACATAGACCGAGACGTTTACTTTCCATTGCAGCCGCGACCATTTCAAAAGTTTTTCCAGCACCAACACAATGTGCCAGCAACGTATTGTTTCCATAGAGCACATGAGCCACGGCGTTTTTCTGATAGGGCTTTAGTTGGATATCCGGTGTCATTCCTGGAAATTTCAAATGAGAACCATCATATTCTCTCGGCCGGATAGCATTGAAACGTTCATTGTACGTTGTAACAAGCTCCTGGCGGCGCTGCGGATCACGAAAAACCCAATCTCGAAAAGCTTCCCGGATGGACTCCTGTTTTTGACCGGCAATCATAGTTTCTTTCTTATTCAAGACCCTTTTATCATCAATGGTATCATATACTCTTGTATCCTTTAAATTCAAAGCATCTTCCAGAAGCTTATAGGCATTTACCCGGTTGGTTCCATAGGTCATATTGACAAGCACATTCCCGAAATCAAGATTTTTACCTTTGATATTCCAGGTTCCAGTCACGTTGGAGTATTGAACATTTATAATATCATTGCTGAGTAAATTCTTCGGAGTCAAAAAGATATCTCTCAAAAAATCATTGATATATTTGGGGGCAATCCACGTAGCTCCAATACGAACCTTTATTTCGGAAGCATCTAATTCTTTAGGCTGAACTTGTGTAAGGGCTTTTACGTTTGGCGCATATTCCGGCTGAATTTCTACAAGAGTTTTTACAACTGAAAGTTTTTCGCGTACATTTCCACTTAAATAATGATCTGCAGTTTCCCACAAATCATTTTCCGGATTTTTAAAAATAATTCCCGTAAGTTCATTCACCAATGTATCGGTATCTTTTCCAACCAACTTTGACATAAACGGGAGGTCGATTTTCCCTTTTTCAGACAATGAAATCGTCAAAGCTTCACTGGATGTATCTACGCTCGTGACAACTTCCGCTTTTTTAATGGTGCGCTTCGTAAACATATCCGCTTTACCTTTAAAATTTCCGTTGTCATCAAATTTTTCCAACGAACAAAGCAGAAAATAACTGGAATCCTGGCTAAATGCCCGTTTGTTTGGCCCCGAGTTGATAAAACCATATTTCTGAGTAAAGGTATCATACATCTGATTAAGAATGGATTGCTTTGCTTTAATGGCCGCATCTGAACTTTCGTTAAGCTGCATATCTATCAGCTCTTGTGTGCAATTTCGAATTGCAATCATTCCTACAATACGTTCTGTTGCCTTTTCAGAGGCATCTACCATTTTCATCACAGAATTTTCACGATAATACACCTGCTGATCAAGAACTGCATAACTGAAATTTTTTACGGTTGGATCTGCCGGAATAATTTGTTCAGTCGGAAGATCATCCATCATATCTATCGTATCAATCTGCCCTGTAATATGATCTAATGCATTTTCCAACTGTTCTTCAAACGGAACCGTATTATCAGGAACACAAGCGCTTTCCATTCCATATGGTCCAGATATCATTTCCATCTTTCCCACAATCTGTTCCGGATGTTCCACAAAATAGGAATTCATAGTAATTCCATTCGGATCTTCTTGTAAATATACCCAATCAGGATCTTGATTTACCAAGCGATCACGTTTCTGAAAGAACAATATATCCGACGTTACTTCTGTTCCGGCGTTTGATCGAAACGCTGTGTTGGGAAGTCTGACGGCCCCCAGCAGATCCGCTCGTTGGGCTATATATCGTCTGACGTCTGGATTTGCCTTATCCATAGTTCCCTTGCTTGTAATATATGCGATTATGCCGCCGATCCGCACCTTATCCAAAGTTTTAGCAAAGAAATAGTCATGGATCAAAAAATTATGTTTGTCATATGCCCGATCAAAAACCTTATACTGGCCAAATGGCACGTTTCCAATTGCAAGATCAAAAAAGTCATTTGGATAATCTGTTTTTTCAAATCCGTTGATCTGGATATCAGCTTGCGGATAGAGCTGCTTTGCAATACGGCCAGAGATGTCATCAAGCTCCACGCCATACAAGTTACTTTCGCGCATGGAGTCTGGCAGCATTCCAAAGAAATTTCCAATACCCATAGATGGTTCCAGGACGTTTCCTTTAACAAATCCCATTCTTCTCAACAAATGGTACATTTGCCGAATGATTACGGGATTCGTATAGTGTGAATTTAGGGTGCTTTCCCTGGCCATGCTGTATTCTTCCGATGACAGCAACTCTCGTAACACTTGATATTCTGTAGACCAATTGGATTTCCTTTCGTCAAACGCATCTGAAAGGCCGCCCCATCCAACATATTGTGACAGAATTTCCTGCTCTTGTGGTGTAGCATATCGGTGTTCTGTTTCAATCTGTTTCAAAAGCTTAATGGCTTCTATATTTTTCCCGAATTTCTCTTTTGGCGTTCCAACTCCAAGAGCATTATCAGTAATATGAAAATTGGAAGTATTAGCCTTGTCAGACATTAATGTATCGGATTCATCACTCTCCGGCGTTTCAATCGTAACCGCTGGAACAACGGAAACCTGTTCTTCCTTATACTTCTGATATTTTTCTTTTTCCTTTACGGAAAGATATTTATCTGCTGCAATCAGTTCCCGCAGCCTTTTTTCTACAATATTCCATTTTAACAGCACTTTAGCATACGGATTGCCATAACTGCCTTTTTCCAGACGAATACCCCTCGCATCATGATCAGCTTGCGAATTATCATTTCCCGGTAAAGCACTGGATCGTCCACCAGTTCCGTATTCTTTTTTCAAAAACTCAATCGTATCTTTTTTGTCATGACCCTCTATAAAATAATCATAAATACGATATTTTCCTCCTGAAAAATCACTTCCTTCACATAAGGCATAATCAATTTCATCCTGTGTGATAAAATCTTCCTGCTTTACATTGAGAATATCCACAAGTGGGAATTTTAATGGTTCCTGATCCAGATCCCTAATTTCAGACAGCAAATACTCCGGTCTTTTAACGTATTTCCATTGCAATACTTTTTCTCCGGATTTAAGTTGCAGATCAGCAGCCTTCAAAATGGATTGTAATTGTTCTCTTCCTGTATGATCAGAAAGAAGCTCTGTTAATTTTTTCGCGTTTTCCGGATAAGTTCCTAACCATTCCAATCCGATTTCTGGATAAGATTCGTTGATTCCATCACGCATAAAGAAATAGATTTGATCTGCAACGCGTGCTCTTTCTCCTTCTGCGACACGCGCAGCTTCGCTTGCGCTTATATAACTTCCATTTTCTACCATAGAGCGAATATATTTTTCGATATCTTTCCAACCCAAAGATAAAACCGGATTTTCCATTGCCTGCATACCATAAGCAGCTCTCATCCCCTGTTCATTAAACCATACAGACACTGGATTTCCATCAACTGAAAAGCCTTTACCCGTTTGTCCATATTCATTTTTCAGGAAGTTTATCATGTTATCTGCATCATAACCTGCAGTATACTTTGCGTAGATTCGTCTTCGGCTATTCCTTTTTCCACCCCCGCTTCTAAGAATCTCAGTAAGCGCATCTTGATGGAGCGAAAAATCAGTTGGCTGTATATATTTTGTTCCGGCTTCCGCTGCTACAACTGTTCCAAGTTGTTCCTCTACAGAAGGGAACAGGCTAAGTTGCGTAAAGGTTTCTTGTGGCGTTGAAGAAGTGCTATCTTCTACAGCGTGTAGATCAGTTCGCTCAACACGATCTCCTCTGCCCGATTCTTTATATTGTTCATTTGTTTCACCCAAGTCATCTGATCCTGTTCCTTGAGCTGTTCCGTTACTCCATCGTTCTTTGCCATCTGCTGGATCAAAATCTCCATCCGTTCTTCTGCCTGGTTCTGGATCATTAACAGATGTTCTTTCAACGTCCCCTTCAGGAGCATAGCTGAATAGATTCCGCTCTGATTCTCCTTGAGATAAGTTTCCCGCATCATTCCGTACTTCGTTACTGTCCCTTCCGGTTGAACGTTGGCCTTCAACGTCGGAATCATGTAATCGCCATTTTTCTCGTAATTCAGATTCATCATTGTTTCCCCTTTCTGCAGTCTGTTGGTTATTAGCTTCGCTTTCACGCTTTAAAGTATTATACTCCGGATGGGAAGCATTTTCAATTTCTTTTTTCTGGAAACGAAGTTTTTCATATGCCCTTACAGTCTTACTGATTTCCAATAATACGGGTTTTGCAAGTTCATTTGCAGCATCGCCCAAAATAGAAAGTGTATCCATTGTATCAAATTCATGAATATAGGAAAATTCGAATTTGGAACTGTATTTCTGCACTTCTATTCCACAGGCAGATAAAATAGTAAATGAAACACTTTCGGATAGCGTATTTTTTAAGTGTAAGTCTAAACTTGTTTCATCCAGATCGGCCAATGGACTTCCGGCAATTGTATGCTGCAGACTTCCTAGTAATTGATCTGCATGTTCCGCGGAGATACGTTCGACAATTTCCACTACTCTTTCTTCAAATGAGTTTTGTGGATCTGTAGCACCATAAATCTGTTCTAAGTGATTCAAAACACTTGCTTCATGTTCCGGATATAATTTCCACGTTTGAGGATAACGACCTGTTTGTTTTGCAGCATACACGTCTGCGACATCAAAAACATATTTTAATTTCTTTCCGCGATCCGCGTCATCTAAAAGTGCGATACCCTTAGCTCCTTTTTTGACCCAGCAATGCATACGTTCATTCCATATTTCAATTGAGGCACATGCGGTTGCGTCTGGCCGCTGAGCATAAATTAAAAGCTGTTCCCGGAAAGGATACTTATACAGCCTTGCGGCTGTAGTCAAATATTTTTTCCATTCTTCCTGGTTTTGTACAATCTCGAAAGCTGTATTTTCAGCAAGTTCTGATATGTAATCATACTTTTCCATAGACGTCCCTTTCTATTGTATTTTTCCATGATCCTTTAAGGTCTTTTGAAATTTATCGTAGTTTTCAGACAATGCATCTATCGTAATAAGTTTCCGATCATCTTTGTCATATAAAATAAATTCCTGTTTTTTCTCAATTGCCACCCTTTTTATAGTCATGTATACACTCCCATCTTGTTACACTATTGTGGTCTGCAGTATAGCTGCGGTGATAGATTGGATTGCGACAGCGCTTGTTTTACAACACCTCTCGATTCATTTGCCGCATGAACCATAACACCATCGCCAACGTAGATTGCCACATGAGAGATATTTCTATATCGTCCATTAACCTCATAAGAATAAAATATCAAATCGCCTGGCTGCAATTCGCTATAGCTTACTGTCATATTATGGCTGACAAGATACTGTGCCTGCTCTGCAGCGCATTTGCCGTTAAGATATGTTATTCCAGCTGCGGCATAGCTTCTGTATACCAGTGAGGAACAATCGTACCATCCCGGATCATCTCGCCTTGTTTGTGAATATCCACTTCCTACAGCGTTAAGAGCTGCCTGAACAGCCGCGTTTCCGGATGCACTGGTTTGATTAGATTTTTTCCATGACCAATCAATTCCACCAGCTCCATTTTCAGACGGGGCATAGATGTCCAAAGTTCCGGCAAGCTGCGCAAGACAATCCGCTTTTTCATAACTCCACCGTGAGATACTCGGTCGTCGAGCAATCATAGCATCATAAGCCCGCTCGATAATTTCCTTGTCGGTAGAACTCGCTGTTGTGCCATCGAAATATCGGGTAAGACTTTGAACATATTTTCCGTCGCGGTTTCCAAAGGATAACACACAGCCTTTTAAGGCATCCGATGCATTGTTGAAATCAAAGCCATAATGTTGCGTGAGTGAAGTAAGAAGAGGCTGCAGCGTCTGCGTATAAACATATTCACACTGCGCTGCTTCAAAGGCAACCTTATTTGCAGCACAGATTGAATGCCAAGCAGCATAAAAGCTGGTGTTGTCTTTAAGTTGTGTTGTCATCCCGATATATGGCTCGAAAGCAGCATACGTCAAAGAATCTTTTTCATGGCACCAACGGACGAATGGTCCTAACTCATAGCGATTATCAAACTGAAATTCCCCACAAGCATTTCCACCATCTCCTCCGGTCTGATCCGGGTTTCCGCCGGATTCATATTTTGCTGCGAGATAACAGGCTCCATCGTATTCAGACGATGCACTTTGATTCTGTGTTATAATAACAATGAACAGGAACGAAAAAAAAGCACCAAAGAAAAGCACCGGAAGTAACCCGAAAAAAAGTTGAATCAATGCTTTAGAAACTTGAAGGAAAGCTTTTGTTCCACCTTTTAAAAGTAGTTTCTGCTGTTCGCTAATTCGTTTCTGCTTCTCTTCTTGTTTATCGGTGTCCTGAAATACCTGGATTGAATTTTTGGTTTTCTGTCCTTTTTGTAACCATTTCACAGCAGTTACAATTTTTCCATGCTTTTCCGCTGCTTTCCTATTTTTTGCTTGTTTCTCAGAAGCGGCTTCCTGAGAAGCTTTCTTTTTGTCTTCTTGATTCTTAGAATCTGTTTTTTTGTTAGGCTGTTTTTTCTTTTTTTCTTGCGGCTTAGATTTTTTCTTTTCGCTGGACGCCTCTTCGTCGATGCTCCAATCTTCTTCATAATTCCGCCTATGAAACGTCATTTTATTATCTTTATTTGGTAAGTCTGATTTACCTTCTGTTTTAACATCAGACTTCTTTCCAGCGACTGACGGCTTTTCTTGTATAGCACGGTTTATGTTGCTTTTTGGTTCAGAATTTAGATCAGCCTCTTGCAATTCAAGAACATCTGGAGTCTTTTTAGATGGATCGGACACTCCCTGCACAACGCTTGAGCTTTCCACGCCTCTTGTTATCGACGCATCAGATTGTGTGGATATTTTAGGTTCGTGTTTACCATGGTATAAAAATGTACGTAACCTTCGAAGCTGCATTAACTGTATTTTGTCAGAATCCCGTAATTCGTCCGGGCTTTTAATAATATCTGAATTTTTCTCCAAAAGGTTTGAATTTGAAGTAGATCTGGCTCTCAAATCAACTTTTGATGCAGAATGTTTTTTTGCATTTTCTCTATCAAAAAAAGCAGCTTGCGCAGATCTTCTACTTCTTTCTTTAGACTTCATTGAGAAATCTTTTTCACCTTTAAAAATATCAGATGCTTCACCAGATATTTCTTCTTGCATTGATTTTGCTCTTAAAACATTGAAAGAATCTTTTTTCCATGATTCAAGAATGCCATCAATTTCTGATGATGTTAATGGCATTACTGTATCTTGCTTACTTGTTGTATCAGATGATAAAATCTGTTCTGTTGAAGTTGCATTAGGACTCTTTATACCACCTGTTGAATCAGTTTTCTTTTTGCTGGCCGCTTGAAATTTTTTTGCCCTTGCAGCTTTTTTGAAGCGTTCCAGACTATCAGCATTTTCGGAAACTGATGCATCTTCCGGAATCTTCGTTTCAGATTTTGAAACAATTACATTAGCACTCACTGAGATAGTGTTGCCAATAACGGCATTGGCATACTTTCGGGCGGATAAGGTAGGATTTTGTTTCTCTCCAAAAGCAAGGTCAGAATATACCGATGATCTCTCCGACTCTGGAAATAACTCTTCTTCAGAACGACGATACATTGTTTGTTGATAGATATCATTCTGCCGCAAGATTTCTTGGCGCTGTTGCTCCGCCTGATCTTCTGCCGCACGTTGCTCCTGCTGTTCCCGTGATGGAAAATTTTCCTGGACTCCTGAATTTATATTAAAAGGCGTTCCCATTTGTAACGAATTGGATTCTTGATGCTCTAAATATACAGATGGTATTTGATTTGTTGCTATTTGCTTCGCATATTTCTGTGCAAATAGACGAAGATTTTTCATCCGTTGTTCCTGTAAGGAAGTCTGTTCTTCTGCAATTTTGTATTCTGGTATATATGCTGGCACTTGTTCCTCATGCATTAAGGAAACTTCCGGAGAAAAAATCTTTTCCTTTGGTGATGAAACACTCCAAACTGTAGCGTTTGATCCATTATCCTGTGTAAAATCGTCTTCTGTATTCCGATGATAAGATTTTTGCATGGAAAATGAATCTCTTTTCAAAATATCTGGCATTGCGGGTTCCGTATATTCCGAAAACAGCATTTCTGAAGTCTCAATTTGCCGAGAAACTTGAGAAGTCGATGGTGATTCTCTCATTTCATTTTCATATATCCCCGCCAGTTCACCGGTTGTTTGAGGACGTTCTACATTTCCAGATGTGACTTGAACCTGCGCTTGATTCGCAAAGTTTTCCATTTCTTTCTGCAGAATATACCTTTGTGTAAATAAACGCAGATTATGTATATCTCGTTCGTGATAAGAGATTTTCGGCTCCGCTTGAGGTTGGTCAGTATAAACTAGCCCTAATTGATCTTCTAGTGGACTGGTTTCTTCAATGCGGCGATAAAATTCCGGGTGTTCCGGTTCTATATATTTTTCGTTTGTCCTTTCCTGCTGTAGACTTAACTTCGATGTTGAATCCAAGTCTGAAAACTCTGGACGTTCTTTCGGAAACAGTTCAGAATTATTTTCAATCTCCCTTTGTTGATAATTTTCTGAATCATGCCTAACAGGAGTATTATATGTAGTCGAACGTTTTTTAGTAGTTCGCGTTGCTGTATTCTGTTGTTTTAGATGCCGTACTATTTGCATTCGTTTTACATCTTGTTTCTCCATATGACACCGTTCCTTTTACTTCTCAGGTATATGATAACAGCCTTGTATTTTTTCAATATATCCTTTTCTACAAAGCGATTCTAAGATTACGTCAGCTTCTTTATGTGTCATATTGCACAATATTCCAGCCCCATAACAATCCAGCCATTCGTCGCACTCATCCGCATCCCGAACCTTCTGAAACATCAAATTTTCCTGCTCACTTAAAGTTTCTTCTACATCCCCATGCAAAAGCTCAACCTCCGCAGTTGTTTCGGGTGATGACATAACAGAATCCGTGTCAATGATTGACACGGATTCTGTCAGTGGAACCTTTTCTTCAGGATGATAAAATACATTTCTTTTTGCTGCCGCCGCTTCATGGAAGTTTGTACTGTAAAAATGATACAGTGGATTATTACGACTGATTGTTGAATCACACTGCAAAATATGACCACCCCACACGATCAAACACTGACCCGGTGTTGGATCGGATAATGCATCAAATTCCTTCTGCGAAAGGTCCATAATCTGCAGTAATTCATTTCGATCATCTCCTGCCTGATCCAAAAGCACCTTAAAATCAGAGTTTGAAACAATTTCCATGATCTTTCCGTTTGCGGTTGCTGCGGAAACATTCTGTAAACATATAGTACAGATACCACCTAATTTTCGATACGTCAGATAGGCTTTTTCCAACTCATTACAGCTTTTCTCATGGCGGCATACATACTGCGCTTCGTCAACAATAAAATGCGTTGCGCGCTGCTGATCTACATTGTAGGAAAATCGTTGGGTTAGTACGTGCATGATCGTGATCATTAATGGTTCCCACATAAGCTCTGGGATATTTTTCATGCCGAATGCCACGAAACGACTACTAGTAGATAAGGTACTCTGCCCTTCCAGCGTCAAAAAGCTATGCTTTGTATATGCCTCCAATGATCCGTATAAATCTCTGGCTTCTGGCTCTCCTTGATCCTTAAAAATTGCTTCCAGTTCAGAAAGTATTGGCGATTTCGGCTTTTTAGCAGAGAAAACTTTTTGATATAATTCTTCCACACATCGATAGATCAAAGATTTATGAATGCCATTTGGACGGATACCGGTCATAATACTGTATAGAAACGCTTCCATATACTGTAACTGTGAAAGAATAAATTCCTCTCGTCCGGATGCATTTTTCTTCAACAATGCATCCGGAATTTCCAATGGATTTAGACGCAAATCCGGATCGGACAAATCAAAATATTGCCCGTTAAAACGTTGCGTAATTCCCTTCATTTCATTCTGCGGATCAATCAAGAAGATATCATCTGTGCTATTGATCAGCGTCTGTCCGATTTCTGTGATCTTAAGTAACATAGATTTTCCAGAACCCGTGTGGCCAAAAATAACTCCATTGCTGTTTTTAAGGGTCTTTCTATCACCGATAATTGGATTTTTCGTCTTTTTATTGACTCCGTACCAAGTTCCGCCTGGCTGAATTAAATCCCATGAATAGAAAGGCTGGAATGCCAAATAAGAACTTGTTAAGACTGCTCTCATGTTATTGACACGCCGCGCACCAATGGGAAGTAATGTATTAAGTGCCTGAATCTGCTGATCATAGTACGAAACGATTTGAATAGAATGTTTCTTACAGATTCGTCTAACTTCTGCGGTATTGGCATCTAACTCAGCCTTATCTGCACCGCGGACTGCAATAAGAATCCCAACGTAGAAACCATTTTCATCGTCTTCTTCTATCTGGTTCATATATTTCTTCAGATCAGCCTGTTTTTTCTTCTTGAGATACGATGGCTCGCTGTAGAAGTTACCCATGTTGGCATTGGCTTGAATTTCCTGACCAATCGCAGCTTCGTTGTAAAAATTGGAATTGCTGATCTTACCTCGCAGCACTTCACGCGGAATGCACGCTGTATCCAATGTAAGGCAAGTGTAAAATGGAAAATCTGTTAATTCAAAGATCAGGCGCTCTTCATTCAAGCGAGTTGGTAACTCTGCTGCATACAGAATCCGCATACATTCTTCGTCGTATTCCATATAACTTTTATGATTATGAAGGGAATGTGGAACAATAGAATTTTTGAAATCTCTTCCGGCCTGTACCATTTCTTCAAATGGAAGGATAAAGCTCTCATCACCGTCATCCGCAAAAAAATAATTCCGAATACTTTGGAACCTTTGGACAGCATCAAGTGGAACCATCTCCGATCCCATTGCGTGAAAAATAGGAAGCGCCGTATGCTCAAACGTATCAAACCATCCTTCCGCTTCTTCGATGCTCTTGCATCGTGTGCTTACGGTTAAATAACGCTGTTTCCTTACGTTTTCTTGACCTCTGGAAAGGGAACTTTGGATCATTTCGTTATTATAACGTGCAAGCTCTGGATAAGCACTTTTTTCTTCATCCTGCAGTAATGATCTTCGAAATTTGTTAACGTCTCGAGGTTCGCACTGAACCGTTATCTTAAAGTCCGTATCCATGGAATTCAAAAATTTGCGTAGCTGAAAACAGATGCCATCCTTACGCTGCCGATCCTGATCAGCATAATTCAGATCAGAAAAACTATAAACACGATCGAATTTTCTCTTTCTATTTCCTGATCCGTTATTCCGTTCTATCTCAAAAATCCCGTTTTCATGTACTGCCGAAACATCTAACATTTGCTGTACACTCGCTGGTGTCTGATAAACCGGTTGCGTACATTTTTTATACCGAACAAATTCTTCATTTGAAAAAAATCCCATTTGTTCCGTTCCATCCTTTCCAATCTTTTATGAAAATAGCCAGGATTAAATCCTGGCTACTATTTTTCGTCCTTTTTATTATTTAAATATTCTTTTCTTGCCTGATTGTATTCCTCACATTTCCATATCAGCTTCGCTGTAGCTTTGCGATATTTTCTTGCTCGGTAAAATTCTAAAGCTGAAAGGCCACTTTTTGATTTCCATACCTGGCTGTAAATAATAGCTGCAGCTATTGCAGTTCCAATCAAAAACGACACATATAAATTCCATTGCAACATGAAGTACAAAACAACGCTTACTCCACCGCAACAGAATACTGCTATCATTACAACACCAAGTTCTTTTGCAGTAAGTCCTTTCCAAATGGCGTCTTTATACGAGCCAAAATCATCATTCATATTTACCATATTATCTGTTCTCCTGCTTTCCTTAAAAGCCAAATGCCCTACGAATCATGGCATCAGCACTAGTTACTGAACCAGTTATAATAAATACACTTAAAATACACTGTAGACCTTGCCACCCTTGCATTCCAAAAACAGATCCCAATATATCATCCGACGGATTCGGAAATAGGCCTGCTGCATTAATTAATATAGTTCCTAATCGTAGCATTAGAATCATCCCGGCAAGTTCAAATATTGCGCATAAGAATGTCCGAACCCAACTAGATCCGGAATGACTAATTCCTTGCGGGCCAGCATAGGTCGAAAGTGCCAATGGTGCAACTGCGAGGTAAAAAAATATTTTCAAGAAAACTCGGTACACTGTCCACAAAACTATAATTGCACCACCAATGCAAATAATCAAAAAGAATAAACCAAATATATTACCCAAAATAGCTTTTTCAATTTTAAACTCCCAGTCATCTAAAGAATCTATTTTTAACTTTATGGAATCTGCACCTGCAGGAGCAACAATTCCAAGTAAATCCTGTTCAATTTCCACTATTTTTATTAATAAATTACTTAAGTTTAAAAATATTGCATCTACAATAACCAGCTTTATAAAAGACTGGATACTGCTTTCCAAAGTCATGCTATGTTTGATGTCTGACGTTTCTTTAAAAAAATTGATTAAGAAAAAAATATTTACCAAAGAAGCACCCAGAATCTGCATCAACTGAAAAATTCGATACGCTTCATTCCATAACGCCTGATCTGCCAGTTCTCTCGGATCGGTCTGTAGCATATCCCATGCATATCCAATTAAAATATTCCAGATCCAGCATCCCACCCTAAATAATGCTGTACCATTGTAAGCAGAAAATAAAGTATTGAAAATTTCTTTTATCGTATCCAACATATTTTTCTCATTCTCCAAAAAGAGAGGAGGGAATATTTCCCTCCTCATTCCAGTTTTTTATGCTTTTAAAGCAGTTGCAAGTGTTGGTGCAACTAACATGATTAATGCACCACCGATTGCTTTTAAGGATCTTGTCATAGCTCCACTTCCTTCCTGGCTCTGCATGGATGTTCCGATCTCAAAAGCGTTCCATAACAAGATAACTCCACCTGCAGCCTGGCAAATAACGCCAATCAAGTCAAATAAACTCTGAAATTTTCCTGTGATTGCACTCGTGGCATCTGTCGCAAGTACCGGCTGACCGCTCATAAGCATCAGAATACCAAACATGGCTGCATAATTTGCATATTTCTTTACATTCTTTTTTAAGGATTCAACAAGTGTTTTTTTCATTTTGTACCTCTTTCCATAAAAAAACCCATGTCAAACCAGCGACACGGGTTTTTGCATTTGTTAAATTTACCCGTGTCGAGAAAACTCTATCTGGACTGCGGTTTAATCCTCATCATCATTGCGTTTGTGAAATCTTCCAATCAGAAACGCGATGATGCAGCCGACCACTACAACGATCGGAATAATGTACTGTACAGGCATTTTATTTACCTCCGTTATTTGTTTTTGTCATTTTCCAAGTGTGGGAATTGTGGCGGAATCTCATTCAATTCCGGTCCGCATAATTCAACTTTTTCGATGATTTTTTGATAGTCAACTGTTGCCATAACATAATAATTTTTCTGGTTCGCAGAATCATCGTTTCTGGATTCTGTATGTAAATGGCCTTGTATAAAAACTTCCGTTCCAGCTTTTATTTCTTCGTGAGCTGTGATTGCTCTTTCGCCAAATGCAACGCAATATATGTAATCTGCTGTGCGGCTTTTTGGCCGCGGTGCTGCCAAAATATACCGGCAGACTGGCATATACTGTCCGAATCGGTTTTTTTCATACTGGAACTTTGGATCACAAGTGCAGATTCCTTGAATTTTTAATATGTTCACGTCCTGTCCTCCTTAATCCAACACGGCGCTATTTTTCTCCGCATTATGATAAGGCAGACGCCGGTATCGTAAAATCTCCATCCGCAGAAGATCTGCTTTCAAAGTTTCTGCATCCATTCCAGCAAACAAAATATCCAGCGTTGTTTCAAAATCGCGGTATCGGCTTGTCTTGCTGTAAGCAAGTGCTTCAGAAATTCGATTATAGATAGGACCGGATTCATAAATGTCCAATAGCTCTATGAGCGATTGCTGCAGTGTATCTTTCCGGCGAAAATGTTCTATCATACGGCTCTGAAATTCCGCTACATCAGTCGGGTTTAACTCTTCCGGCTCCGTGTCAATAATTGACACGGGTGATGTTTCAACTTTCTCAAACTTTTCTGTGATTTCTGAATGAATTTCATTCTCCTCAACCAATCCTTCTGTGGTTTCCTGCGGCTTCAAATTCGATTTTTTTTCATTGACACGTAAAAATTTGCGCAGTTTCTTAGAATCTACACCAAGTTTTTTTTCAAGCTCTTCAGAATCTGTTTCCGCCTTATTTGATATATTGACTTCTTTCTTCTGGCGACGTTCTTGAATCAAACTGATGATGGCGCTTGCTGCAAAACCAAAGGCTGCGATCGCAAGCACGGTTGTCATCAAATAGTAAGGATTTCCGAAAAACGCTTTTATGTTTCCCATATGATCTCTCCTTTTCTACTCGATGAATTTTCTTGCTGCTTCTACCGCATTTTCCACCAGCGATTCTGCAGATGTATCTGGCCGATACCATCCTGTTACCACAATAGCTTTCGCATAATCGTCATAGGAAAATTTGTATTCTGGATATTTGGTATTCATGGCATAGATATTCTTTTTCAGTTCTCTTGTTTCCTGGCGCGGAACGCTAATGTCAAAGCATGGAATCTGATCGAATCGGAAATGATATTTCTTGTCACTATACTCAGCGTTGACAATAACGCCATCTGTGTTATGACTGGTTGAAACATTCTCAAACTCCGGAAGTTCATGTAAATAGTTTTCGAGTTCTTCTGCACTAAGTTCTGCATGGACTGTTGGCTTTTCTGTCTCTAAATTTTCAAGTTCCTCTTCCAATTCATCAACCTGCTTCTGAAGTGCTTTGTTTTTGCCACTCAGCTCGATTACCTTAACCTGTAACTCACCATTGCGTTTCTTCAGATCTTCATCTTCACTATGATCTGCAGCATTGTCATCTAACTTTTCCTGCATAGACTGTAACGCCGCGTCCCTTAATTCCAAATCTGATGTCAACTGAGTAATCCGACTAGTCAGATTTTCCCGTTCATGATCCCAGGATGTCTGCATGGCTGCATTCTGTTCCAGCAACCTACTCAATTCTTCAATCTGCTTCTTATATTCTTCCTCTTTTTCAGATGTTAACATTTGATCCGGGAACAACTTGAAATTTTCGCGCATTGCATTGATGCTTTCACGTTCAGCCTTTAACTCACTGCTGAGATTCTGTGCCTGCAGCTTTTCAATCTGCAGTTCCTGCTGTCTTTTCATCAATTCATTTTCCTGCGCAACCTTTTTTTCAAGCAAATCATTGGTTTGTGCTTGTTTTTCTGCTTCTAAATCAGCTCGCGTTTTTTGCTCCCATGCCTTGAGATCAGCTTCCTTTTTTTCAAGCTCATTCAATTTTGCTGTTAAAGCATCCTGAACTTGATTTAATTCGGCTTCTCTTCCATTCAATACGTTGGCCCTCTCATCCAGAGCATTTTTTTTCTTTTCTAAGGAATCTGATAACGACTGTAACTGCGCACCACGTTCATCAAAAAGTTTTTCACGACGTTGATACTGTTCTTCACGCTCCTTATAGAGCTGATTCATTTTTTCAGCAAGACTACTCTGTGTTGTTCTATCTTCCATGACTACATGTCCTTTCTACGGGTCTGAGACCCCATAATTTCCCCACTTGCAACTTGTTTTTTAATAAGAATTGCCAAGACACTTCCACTACCTATGAAAAAAATGGCAAAAAAATAGAAATGGGTAACATCCGCCGTATCAACCGGCTCGGCATGTATAACCATTTCTTTTGTTGGGGAATCAGCATTTCCGTCTGATTCTTTGTCTTCTAAAATCTCATTTGAATCCAACTCAGCTTCTTTTTTAGTAGAATCTGTGTTGGCACCATTTTGTGATGTGTGAATGTTTGAGTCTGTGTTAATCATTGACACCGATTCGTGCTTTTCAAAATCTTCCTCTTTTTCTGGAACTTCATTCTCTTTTGAAATATCCGTGGTAGAAATAGATGCAGACTTTTCATTCGTAGAATCCGTGCCCGTCATTGACACCGATAGTTTACTGTTTGAATCCGTGTCAATAATTGACACGGCCTTTTCCGCTCGTTTCCCGGCCCAGAGCGTAACCCCCATTCCGCAGAACAGCAGAAAGGCCAGGATCAACATAAGCCTGGTTTTTACCCGGGCTTTAAGTCGCTTCTTCTTCATGAGCTACCTCTTTCTGTGCAACCGCAACGGCGTGCACAACCAGCCGGTAAGGGCTGGAACCATCTCCTACGCAGGTAGAAAGTGTGAATACTTTTTCGTTTCCGGCCGGAGCAATCCCGCAGTCATATTCTGCGTTCTCGACTGTTTCCGCAATCCATTGTTTCCATTCTTCACTGTTTTTCTGATATCCAAGCGTAAATACATCACTATCGTATCGTGTACTGTAAACACTATAGATCGCGCAGGTATAGGTAATTTCTGGTGTGTACACAAAAACATAAGGATACGTATTCCGAAAATCCTTATCATGATACTGTTTTAGGCTTCCGAACATTTTTCCAGATGCCATATTATGGCCATATAAAATTATATGACTTTCCGAGAGATCGGTTCCCGCTGCTGCGAAAATAGCCCCCAGAATATTGTTTTCTCCAGTCACGCTATGGTACAGATAGTAATTATTATCTTCCCCTAAAGCAACCGGATAATCAATCGGTGTTCCCGGAACTGTTATCCATGCAAAAATTTCCGGATTAATCTGCTGCAGATTTGGAAAGTCTATACTCCGCTCTACATAAGGATTATTTTCTGATGCAGGTTCATCCGAATTGTCTATCCCATCTGTTTCTTCTGATGTTGTAGTATCCGGATTTCGCACATATCCGCTGATCAGATTTTGCTGATCCTGATCTGTTTGAATTTCTTGCAGAATTCTCGGTAGGTATAGGGACCCCAAAAGACACATTACTGCCAGCAGGAGACACCCTATTGCCTTGCGCATTCGCGTCACCTCTCTCCTGTGTTTATTTCGGCAGCTTGTTTTCCCGTGTCAATCATTGACACGGGAAAACAAGCTGCGTAAGTTCGTCTTTTCGGTTTTTGGCTTTTACTGCAGAGGAATGATGTTCTTAACAGAAGTCGTATGGCTTGTTGTTCCCCAGTCGTATTTTTCATTTTCAAATGTGATCTTCGTACCGCTCGGCTTAGTTTTTAAGTTTGCATGTACAGAAAATGTTTCATCCGGTGAAAGATCCTTTGACGGCTCTTTCAGCTTTGTAACCTTCACGTTATCTGTTCCAGTTACATTTTTGAGGAAATATCGCATAACTCTCTGTTCAGAAACGGTGTAGTCCTCTCCAACCGGGATTTTATCCCAAGTAACCGAAAGTTCCACATATCCCTGGCTGTCAGTATGCGATGATACATAAGACTCTGTGAACACTACATAATCCTGGAACGTCCGATCCTTTCCATTAATATCCTTTCCCTTGACGGTAAAGATAAAGGTTGGGTTTCCGTGCGCCCAAGTGATATCGCTTGCTTTGATTCTTTTTACGATGGTTAAATCTGCATAGCGCAGGTCTTCCATTTTAATTGTCTGCACATCCGCTTTGCTTTCAAGTGTGAAAGTGATCGGATCAGCAATCTTATAATTCGCCGGAGCTTCATCCTCGCGTAAAGTATATCTACCCGGTTTCATTTTCTCGATCCGGTGCGGTGTGCTTCCAGATGTCCAACTTTCCACCAACTTTCCATTGGCATCCAGCAGAGATAATTTTGCTCCGGAAAGATTTTCACCGGTGCTGGAATCTACTTTCGCCAGATCAAGTTTGGTGTAATCATTTTCTACCGTAATCGTCAGGTTCTGCTGTCCATTGACTTTTCCGCCGGAAACTGTGAATGTCTTTTCTACGTTATCTAAAACGTAGCCATCCAGCGTAGCTGTCTCCTGATAATGCCAGGTTCCATCTTTCACACCATCAATGGTGATTCGACCATTACCATCTGTTTTCTGTGTCTTATCATAGCTCTTGTCATCATTCCAGATATGGAATGTAACGCCCTCCATGACAGCACCATCGCCTTTGCTGACTTTCTGCAGGACAATGGCATTTTTCAGGTTCTGTACCGCTACATTTACGGTTGTGTGGCTGTCATCCAGCGTCACATTATGCTCCGTTGTGTCCAGAACATATCCGGCCGGAGCTGTTGTCTCCTGTACAATGTAGTTTCCAAGTTCCAATTCTTTGCTGGTGGCTGTACCATTGGCATCCGTTGTAACAGTATCAACAACCGTGCCGGCTACCACCAATGTCGTTCCTCCAACGGACTTAATATCTGCGGCCGCTTTGATGTCGAATACGGCACCGGCAAGTTTTTTGTTATTTTCATCGGTCTTTGTGATCGTAATCTGGCCGGTTTTTCGTGTGTTGGTTACATCCAGCGTTAAGGTTACAACACCTTCATCAGTTGCAGTAAATTCTTTCTCCCAGCTTCCGGTATAACCGGCAGGATTTTTTGTTTCCACAACCTTGAATTTACCGTTTTCAGTATCTTCTGCATGAAGATTAAGTGCTTTGTAGTTTTTCATTGCATCATCCCAAACTGCTTTGGTATATGCTTCCCACTGCCCACTTTTTAATTTGTATACAGTAAACTCTGCACCTTTCAGTGCCTCTGCCGTTGTTGTATCCTTCTTTTCGATAACAAGGTCAACGTTTTTGGTCTGATGCATTACCATGTCAGCCGTGTAACCAAATTCAGATGTATTCCAGGTATGCCAATCATTTGATTGCGTCTTACTCGAACCTTTCCAACCATTAAATTTGGCATCACTTCCAGTAAAAGTAAAATCTTTTGGATATGATTGCGCTGTAGTAAGTCCCTGTCCTGGACCGTCCACATTTTGTATGGTTCCTCCATTATAAAAGACCATAGTCTGAGAATCGCCTTCATATGTGTAAGTAACCCATCCTTCCGAATTATCCGGAGATGTACCATCATCACTGTTAGAGCCTTTATGCGCAGACCAAATAGCTTCTGTTCTAGGATCATATACCAGACGAGCATCAGCTTCTTTTGTAACATAAATACTGTCTACACCACTTTCAATATAAAAGCCCTGTGCATAATCAAGGTCGGTTAATGTAAAATGGCCTTTTACGTTTAATGGATTGCCGTCCGGATCATAATACGCAAACTTAACCTTAATCCATTTAAGTCCTTTGATATCAATAACCGGCGTGGCACCACCCTTTGTGTTATCTTTTGCAACAATGACGGCATCAATATCTGCACCAACTTCATTTTTATATCCGTTGCTAATAACAGTATTTTGCCAGTCCAAAAACCAAATTCGCATCGTAACCGGCAATCCATTAGCGTTACCTACATTGGTATACTCTGCGTACATCTTTCCTTTTAAAGATTCATATGGTGTAAAAGATCTTGTATTGCCGTTGGCTCCGATATCTGCTAATGGCCACCATTGGGTAATTATTTTTGCATGTTCTTGACCCTTTGTGCAAAACGTATTATCCCACATTGTACCATCTGTACTTCCAAAAGTTATCTTAGTATCTGCACCGATGATCGGAGCAAAATCGTATGAGCCATCAATCGTAGATTTGTCATCGACCATTTTTCCAACGCCTGAATTTACAACTGTTTTTAGCCCATCCATTCCTTCACTGGCCGCATATGTTTTTTCCGGAAGTGCAATTCCAGCCGCTATCAAGGCCGCCATAAGCAGCCCTGATAATACTTTTCTCCATCTTTTCACAGTTTTTTCCTCCTCTCTTTTTTCTCATTACGGGACAATTTTGCGGTTCCAAAGGCCGTAATTGCCGCAAATCCAAGAGGCATCCAAACGTTCGGATCAGCAAGACCTGTTTTCGGCGCGGTCGTCTGCGAAATAGCAGGAGATGGCCCATCTGGTTTTCCAGATTCTTCTGCACCTTGTACTCGGAAAATCCAATTGATTATACTTTCGCGTTTTGCGTAATCATTCTTTAATTCCGCCGGTAACTGTAAGGTAAACTGCACTCTGGAATTTCCACCTGTTCTCAAGGTTCCAAGGCTGATTTCCTGATTCAGGGAAGCAGCTTCAAGGTCACCCTGATATAAGGTTTTTCCATTCTGCGTGATCGTCAGTTTAAACTGTTTCAAGAGATCCAGCTCATCTTCTGTCAAATCACTGGGCGTTTCGGTACGGAAGAAAAATTCCGCATCTGTTGCCGTCGTATTTGAAAGCTGGAAGCTGTCACTGATAGTGTCACCCGGCATAGCAGTCTGCAAATTCTGGAAGAAGTCTTCCGGTGCAGCCACCAGATTTCTTGCTGCACCTTCATAGGTGACAGATATTGCTGTATATTTCTGGGTCACTTCGGTGACACTGTTATCTGTTTCATGCACACACTGTTCGATTTCTGTATCTCCCCATGGGGATTCTGAATCGAAATTTGGTGTGAAATTTGCAGCCTGTACTGCTTCTGCTGTAACGGTAAGTCCAAGTTCACGATCCGATGCCCTTGAACTCCAAGCGGAAGGAATCGTTACTGACTGGAAGAAATCCGCGGACTCTCCATTTTGTAATGGCTGCGTATAATAATAATACTCGCCATGCTGCACCCAAGCATCAGATATACCATCCAATTCTTCATCTCTCAGGATATATTCAGTGTTTGGTTCAGCTTCGCTGTCGTGATCAACATCCGGTACTTCCGTATCACTCGGCTGATCCGTTGGTTCCGGTGTGATTGTTGCTTCTTCATTCGGCGTTTCTGTCTGCGCCGATTCTGAATTATCCGGTTCTGTTGGCGCTGGAGTTGTTGCTCCATCATCAACCGCAGAGGTTAATTCCGGTGCTTCGCTTGTATAAGTCGTTTTGACACGAATATAACAAGTCTCTGCATAGTTTGTAATTCTGGGAATCTTTGAGATAGTCTGGGAAGGAAGTACGATTCCGTCTGCCGGGCCCTGATAGAATTTTTCAGAATCCCCGTCTTTTTCATATTCCTGGATGCCAATGTTGACATCACCGGTACTGATATGATTGGAAACCGTAACGCTGTCCTGATAATAAGCGTAAGTGCCACTCATTGTACATGCTACCGTGACCAGAATACCAGTTACTAAAACAAGTTTCCTTTTCATTACTGGCCACCTCCTCCAAATCGTTTCCAAGCTTCCTGATAGTTACTGTACTCATTTGTACCGTCGGTTGTCTGGACAGATTCTTCGTAGACAGTTACTTCCAGTTGATCCTCTTCATAACCATCTGCAACAGTAAGTCCTGTAAACAGATAAGTCGTTGTTCCTCCAACCGGAACGATTTTTTTATAGTAATAATAACCGTCATTCCCCTTTACCCAATTGGTCGTATCCAGTCCTGTTATTGCTTTAATTGGCTCGCTGCAAACCACATAGGCACGCACATAGCACGGTACATCGCCAGTATTTTCGGCCTGTACTTTTTTTACGACTGATCCACTCGGCGGAACCGGGGTTGGAATCGGAGGAAATACTTCCGGTGGTGTGATTTCATTTTTTCCCATTGTGATCACGTTAACAACTTCTTCATGATCCGTCAGATAGGCAGAAGTTCCGGAGACTGCAGTGACGGCTGCAAGAAAACCGCAGCAACACATACCGGCAATCGACAGCATTCGTTTTTTCTTCTTTTTCATGCTGTTATCCCTTCTCTTTTGAACAGACCGGAACTTCTCCGGCCTGTCATTATGTTAATACACTTAAGATAATGTTGTGTCTGCCGCCTCTTCTGGCTCAGTCTGTACATCATCCGGTGTTGTTTCTTCTGTGTTATTCTGAATTGTATTTCCGTTTCCATCAACGGTAGTAGCTTCTTTATCTCCGCTTGCATCAGACTGAGGAGTTGTAATCTGACCTTCCTGACCCTGATTCTGCAGTTCATACTTCTTCCAAGCCGATGCTGCTTTCTGTGGAATTGTAGTTCCTTCGCCGGTGTTAAGCTCCTGGATCGCATAGTAATGAACCGGTACATTCAGATCCTGTCCATCTAGCTGACCTTCGACGATGTTGGCAGCGGTAAGCGTCGTGAAAACTGGGTCAGTTGTTTTTCCTGGCGCAAGAATCTCATTATAACTGTAGGTATATACCATGTTATTTCCAACGCGTTTGTTATACATCAGCGTCCATTTTTTTGATACATTGTTCTGAGTGAACAGTTCTGTATCTTTTGCAACGCCACCATTCAGACGGTTGCCAGCTGCATCAACGGTGATAACTTTTGCGATCGGGATGGAAACGTCGATGTAAACATATGCATCATTTTTACCTACGTTTTTGATCTGCGGGTCTTTTTTGATGACCTGAGTCGAAACGATGTTGTTGGTTTTACCGTCTGGATCCGGAGTATAGTTTGGCTCCTGTCCTTCGATGTCTACTTTACCAACAGAGAATTTGTTTGTCACGGCATCATGATCCGTCAGATATGCCATAGATGATCCAATGGCCATTACTCCACAGAGTGCTGAAACTGCAAAAAATGTTACCGCTTTTTTCTTCGTCATAACTTTAGTTCTCCTTGTTTTCGTTTTCTTTTTCTCTCTTTCTGATTTTTGGCATCAGACTTGCGCTCTGGAAAGCAAGAAATCAGAAGAATGAGAAGTAAACAAAAGCCTACTCCCATGAACAGATGATTTTTGAACCATACCATACCATATCCAATCATCGGAATATGGAATAAAACTTTTCCACGGATATCCTCCGCTGAAATAATTCCGGTGTCCGGATCTGTATTGGCATCCCCTTTGGTTTGATATCCATCTTCTGTTTTAGATAAGATCCGGTGGGTTACCAGATCACCATGCCGCGAAAATGTGGCAACATCGCCGGGAAGTACATCCCGATCGGCCGTATTAACTACAACTACTGATCCCGTCGGAATCATTGGTTCCATGGAACCAGACAAAATAACATAACCCCTTAAATTGCGGCACTGATACCCTGCCATTCCCAGAATTACAATAATGAAAATCCATAAGAATGCATGGAAGATTTTTGATTTCATTGCTTTCCTCTCTCCTTTTTACTTTTTATTGCCATTTCTCCTGTGCAATGGCCCCACCTCCTAAAATTGGGTATAAAAAATGCACCGGAACATAAAATGTTCTGATGCATTCAAAAACCCATATTTTTTGTGTCAATCATTGACACGGATTCCAAAGCGGAAAAATGTCATACCTTGCTGTCTTCCTCTATCCACTTCTGGTGAGTATAATATAGCATAATGTTTATGGTATGCCTAGTACCCATTTTTTGCGGTTTAGTACCCATTTTTGCGATTTAGTACCCATTTTTTGCGATTTAGTACCCATTTTTTCCCTACAATGTCACTTATAGTCATCGCAGGATAGCTGTACTCCCTAAATTTGAAATATGGATTTTGCGTGAGAACTCAGAATTTATTATTTGAGAATTTTAAAAAACGTGTTATAATAAACTGATCAGATTAGAACGTGATAGGGATAGTCTGGTGGTTGTTCCTTTTCGGAAGCGGAAAGGAGGTAGCGCCCATGAACACAATGGAAGTTTTTAAGATATGGATGAATTTGACCTTACCCCAGAGGAAGAAGAAGAAATGAGATCTCGCTTCTGGGAAATTGTAAAAAAATATAGATCTACTGAGAATGATTCAGAACTTACTCCGGAATCTAACACCTTTGATTTAGAATCATAAAGTCAGCAATTTATGATTTTCGGAATATTGCTTTTCTGGTTTACATATGCTATAATGCCAGTAGGCAATGGAATAAATACTTGCATATTCAACGAAAACCCCAGAGAGTCGCATTCTCTGGGGTTTTCTATTCCGTAAAGTGGTTTAATCTTTTAGGCTGGTTGCCTTATTCATCTCCATCCAGCCATTTGCAAATATAGTAGGCTACTACACTTGCCATGATAGAAAGAATAAATGAAATAAATACTTCTTGCATATTCACGCCCCCTTTCCTGGCCTAGTATAGAGGAGGCAACGCCGTTCATTATAACATACTTTAAATCTATATGCTATCTTTTTTAGCAAGTGATACGCAAAAATCCCTTGATATTTCACCTCCGGGGGTTTTTCTATGCCGTTTGAACCGGGTGGCTTACGCCCGAGACTGGCTACCTCTTATTTCTCACTATCCAACCATTTGCAGATATAATGGCAAACTACATCAGCCAAAATAGATAGTAGCCACGAAAATAATATTTTCATAATAAGCTCTCCTCTCTATGTATTTCGGTACGTGTATCGTTCCGATATATATAGAATTGTAAAAAAACAAAAATATAATTTTCACGTACGAAAAAAAGTGCAAATAAAAAAACTACGGCGGATATGTAATCACCGTAGTTTTTTTATTTGCACTTTACACTATCTTTTTTCAATCAAATTCCCCATAATTGACGTAGAGGGAGTTTGATCAATTTTTATAAAATTTTAGCGAATAAAATAATTTGTAACCAGATTATAATCATTCTCAGTCATACCAAGAACTGTATCCATTCCAATATTATCTGTTTCCCAAGTTCCCAGCGCATCTGTTTTATGATTTCCAAAAGAAAAAATCGCTGAAAAATTAATATAATATTTTCCTGCATAAGATTTTGGCTGACTATACATTACAGCAATAAAGCCATGAGAATTGTGATCGTCCATCTGGTTTGCTTTATGGCCAGGAGAAGACATCCACAAATTAAAAATCTGCTGTGCAAGATCGTCTTTATCTGTGAATGTTATATCTCCGCCACAGCCATTTTGTCCACCAGCGTGCAATGCCATATTATCTGGTGTTCCATATCCCGGCTCTGTAATTGATTTCATCATATGATAACCCGCCACGGCAATACTTCTCGAACGAGGAACCATATCATCCCAAACCATAGCTACATGCCCCTCTTTTACACGCTCCTCATTTACCAGCTCAAAGATCTTCCGGGAAACTTCCTGATCATACACTGTCATATCCAGAGCTTCTTCATTGGTATACGGAATATTGATTTTAATTTCAACGTATCTTCCAACGACTCCAGTATTTGGATTAGCTCCTTCTGCGTTGGCTGAAATGATTACTTTCTGCATTCCATTTTTTTTATGAACTGTTACCAGTCCATTCTGATCAACGCTTGCCACTTCTGGATCAGAGGATATCCATGTTACTGTCTTATTGGTCGTATTCTCTGGATACACGGTCGCATTAAGCTGCAGCGTCTGACCAACTTCTGTCATTTCCAGACCTGTATTTGGCGTGATCTCAACATTTGTTGCATAAACGGTTGGCTCCGGTGTTGGCGTTGGTGTCTCGGTTGGTGTAGGTGTTGCGGTCGGTTTCGGGGTATCTGTTGGTTTTGGTGTTGTGGTCGGCGTTGGTGTCTCTGTTGGTTTCGGAGTTGTGGTCGGTTTCGGTGCCTCGGTCGGAGTCGGGGTTGTGGTTGGTTTTGGCGTTCCAGTCGGTTTTGGCGTTGTGGTTGGCTCCGGAGCCGGTTTCGTTGTTAATGCTCCATCTTTACCGTAATAATTTCCGTTTATCGTCTGATCCGTTACCATTTTACTGTCAGAACCGAAATAATAGGTTTTTCCATTAATCTTCATCTGCATGTCATGGCACGCACCACCCCAGCTACGCAGATAATATTTGGCTCCGTTCACCTCTTTCCAGCAGCTTGACAGCATATCACCACTTTCATCAACAAAATACAGGTTTCCCTTATATGTAAAGCTGGTACTCACTGCCATCGTGCTGTCTTCCAGGAACCAATACCATTTTCCGCCGATCTTCAACCATTCGTTCTGATATGCAGCACAGTTATCGTGCAAATAATATTTCTTTCCGCCAGAAGTTATCCAGCAGTTTTTATAAGCACCACCCCAGCTACGGAAGAAATAGGTTTTTCCGCCATCCTTGAAAGATTCATTTGCTTTCATAGTTCCATCCGCATTCAGATAATACCAATTTCCGTCCCAGGTCTGCCAGCCGGTTGCCATCTTTCCGTTTTTCGCCAGCTTCCACTGACCGTCCAGAACAACCCACTGCGTATTGGTTACTTCTGCAGCACTGTTAAACGTATACGAACGGCCATTGATCTTTGCTGATCTGTTTTTGTAAGCACCGCCCCAACTGCAGAGATAACGAATTTTTCCTGTGTCGTCCAATCTCCACTCATTGCATCTCATGCTTCCATCTGCATTCAGATAATATTTATTTCCGTCCCAGGTCTGCCAGCCGGTTGCCATCTTTCCATTTTTCGCCAGATACCATTTTCCGCCTTTTACGATCCACTGAGATCCCTGCATCTTGCTGTTGTCATCAAACGTATAGCTTCTTCCATCAATTCTCGCCTTGCAGCTCTTATAAGCGCCGCCCCAGCTCCGGAAGTAATAGATCGATCCATCCGTATCAATCATCCACTCATTTGCTTTCATGGTTCCATCTGCATTCAAATAATAACGTTTTCCATCCCAGGTCTGCCAGCCGGTCTGTTTTGTACCGTCCTTGTAAAAATACCAATTCCCAGATTCTTTGACCCAACCGGTCTGAACTGCAGCTTCTACCGTTTGCGCGGCTGTTGCTGGGAACAGATCATTTGCGGCCGGTGCGCCTACTGCAAGGCTCAGGCCAAGAACTACCATCGCTAATTTTTTTCTCATATTCTTTATCCTTTCTCTCCGTGTCAATGATTGACACGGATTTCATTTTCTTGTTTTTGTGTTAATTTTCGACATAAGGTGATGATTCCGGTATATGATCCAGCAGCTCGTCTACGTAGACAATCCGTTTTCCAAGTTTTACAGCCCCATCCAGTTCGGATTGTCTCATGACGCTGCTTCCGATCGGATGCATACCCGGATCACAAAGAATCAGATACAAATTACCTTTAAAGTCTTCGACCACATCACCATCTGCCCGATAACCAACAAATTCGTTTTCGATCGGAATCTCTTCCGGATGATCTTTGTAAAATTCATCCAGTTCGCTCCAATCAAGGGATACAAGATCAAAATCCGGAAAGCGAATTTTAATGACATCCTTAAAATGTTCCATTCTGCTGTCCACGTTGTTTCCTCCCTCTCTCTCATTCTCTTTCATGTTAATACCATTTTACCTTTCCCCACTTGTAATTACAAGCGGATTTTTTGCTATTTCATGGATTGCATTTATTATTTGCTAGAGATTTTTCCTCAAATTCCTTTTGCGACTATTTTCTTGACCGACTCCATGTAAATATGCACTTTAGATTGAAATTCAGCTCTGTACAATACGTTATGTCTGCCTTTATAACTGTCATATCTAGGTCTTATGTACTCACCCATCTTGATGATCAGCATTGCCTGATCAATCCGTTCCATCGTGCCTTGACGGATCTGCTTACCCTCCTCAAGTTTAATCAGAGATTCAGCCCCAACTCCGGCTATTTGAGCGAACGTGTATTTGTTCAAATTATACTTTTTGTAAAAATCCTTGATCTCCATGTTCATATCTTTCACTCTTTTGTTTCTTCTTCTGATTCATTGATCGTTACTGTAATATGGCTTCCGCTGCTTAAAGATCCTTCTAACGATGATTTTAAGCTTTGTAAAATCTCCGAAGCACTTTTGCTTGTTCCGTAGATACCCGTATTTACCGTTTCCTGCCATTTTCCTGAATCATAGGACAAATTTACGTTCAAACCATTTCCGGTCGTTGCTGCCCCGCTGAAAGCGCTGGAAAGAGATGTTTTGCTCGTGCAATGAACCATAAGATCCCCTGTCAGAAATTTACAGCCTGAAAAAGCATTTCCCAAGCTCGTACAGGAAGATGGAATATCCCCCTCTAATGTTTCCAGCGCAACACAACCGGAAAAGCTGCTATCCATTTTTTCTGCCGATGACGGGATTTCTGCTGTTTTTAAATTCACATCTCCTTCGCAGATGTTGGAAATATCCTTTGCGCTATCCGGAATCTGAACCTCTGCTAAGACAGTGCAGCCAGAATACATGGCCTGCATATTTTCGAGTTTTACACAAGCACTTGTATCAACCCCGCGGATCAGCGCGGTATCACCGTAAAAAGCTCTGGATGCCAGTTTAATATTTCCCGGCAATTCTGTACTTTCTTCGAGGGAAATACACCCCTCTGCACAAGAGGTGATATCTTCCAGCCCAACAGCTCCAGAAAGATCCGGCATACTCTGCATACTTGTACATCCCTTAAAGGTTTCCACCATACTTTTTACGGTATCTGGAATCCGACACAAGGTTTCTATGTAATCCGTATTACCTGAAAACCAATAATCTAAACTCTCCGGTTCTGCATTCGGGTCGATCCAGGTTAATCTCTGTACTGTATCATCTTTCCATGGCAATGCCCCTGATTTGTAAGTGCGGACACTTCCTGTCCCTACAATCTCAAGATCTCCGTTGGTATACAGAATCCCTTCTACATCGTCGGGATTGTTTCGCCCCATTTTGTACCGGCAGCTCTCTTCTCTTTCAATCAGAACTGTAATCTCAGCACTGATTTTTTTCGTATCCGTAGAAGAAACCGTTACCGTAACACTATGTCCATGCTCGGGGACACTTTTCGGAGATACAGTATATTCCTCACTATCTAACAATTTTTCCGTATTGCCATCCGAAGCATAGACAGAAAAGCTCTTTTCTGACAGCTTGTTACCCGCCGCATAACTGTCTTTCGCTGTTTCAATTCGAATTGTCTTTACCTTAAACTCAAGCGGCTCTTTGTCATACAAAAAATATACGGCAAGAAAAAATGCGATTACTACAGCCACTAAAATCACGACTGCAATTACCAAAAATTTTTTCCATGGTTTCTTTGTATTCACAGATGGCTGTTTTCTTTTACGCTGCGTTTGTGCTGTGCTGTTTGTCTTTGATTTCTTTTTCCCTGGCATTTTCTTTTCCTCTCTTTCGCTATGCCTGATCTGCACTGAAATCATGATTGACTCTGGCCTGATAATAATTATTGATTGTTAATGGTGCATTATAAAGTGCTGTCAACAGATACGACTTCATATTGGTGATTCGGCTTGTTGTATTGCTAAGGCTTTCTAAGACATACTGAATATGGCCCATATCCAATTGCAGAAAAACGCTTTTGACAATACTCACAGGTTTTTTCTCCCCTGCGATGCGAATTGTTTTGTTTTCACTGTCCGGTAGCATAAGTGTCTCAACCATCAAATTTACCAGATCGTCTACTTTTCCTTTTTCCGCTGCAGAAAATGTGGCATAACCAATATTGTTTCGTATCATGTCACGGTAAGTTTCCATCACATCCATCTGATCAATCAATCTTTTTTCTGTTTTTGGGATATTATGATTAGATTGATTGATAGATATATCTATATCTTTATTTATATCTTTAATTATTTGTCGGCGGTTATCCGCTATCGGTTTATCCGCTGTCGGATTTTCCACTTCCGGTTTTTCAACAATTGATTTTCCGCAAGTGGATTTTCCACCCGCGGTGTTTTCATCATGTTGATTTTCCGCAAGTGGATTTTCCACCCGCGGTGTTTTCGACTGCTGATTTTCCGTAAGTGGATTTTCCACCTGCGGTATTTTTAACTGCCATTTTTCCGTTATTGGATAGGTCACACCTGGCTGGTTGATATCAATAATAGCTGCTTTTCCTAAAGCTTCGTAGGTGTTATCCCAACCATTTTGTGTGCCAATTTGCATTTTCTGTGCCATTTTTTTCTGCATATTTTGGATCGTCTGTTCCCGTCCGTTTGGGTTCTGCAGATCTTCCAGTTGTCCTGGATATTCGAGAAATATGTATTCCAAGCCTTGAAATTTTCCGCTTTCCGTACGAATCTCCGTACGTCTCAAGTATCCATGCTGTTCCAGTTCCTGCAGGGCAGATTTTACAGCGCTTTCTCCTTCTTTGACGATTGCTGTAAGTCCTTTGACAGAATATTGCCAATCCTCCGGCAGGGACAGCACAAGGGAAAGTAATCCACTTGCTTTGAGCGACAGATTCATATCTCTCAAATGATAATTGGACATGATCGTGTAACCAGATGTCCGTTTCACTCTTTGGTAGTATGATGCCATGTAAAAGCCTCCCGTTTCTTAATTTTTTTAATCTTCTGTGACGATCGCTTCGTAAAATACCTTTAAAATCATTCCTTTTTCGTTTCTCGTTGTCACCTTTCTGGCATACCCTCTATCAATCAGGGCACGAAGTCCTGATTCAATGGCAGATCTTCGATCCCGACCATTCGAGAGCATTTCACCGAACTGAGTTGGTCCATGCATGTACATCAGCACATATAATCCACGTTCCTTGAACGAAACCTCATTATCATTGTAAATTTTTTCCAGCATACTTTTTTCCTCCGGCACAAAACCTTTCATTTTCCAATAGATGCTACATGTTTCTGCAGTAATTTGTTGTAAGCCAGAAGCCGATCTGCAGCTCGCTCTTTTTCGTAATCGTAAGAGGTGATCACTGCATCATTCTGCAAAAGGCCATATGATGTTTTCTCTCCTTCTAAATCAAAAGATTTCATAATTTTTGTTGATGTCATATCTTACTCCTTTATGCTATAATTCTTTTTATCTGAAAGGCAGCTCTTCATCGACCATATTAGAAATATCCTGAAATTCTCCTTCCAAATTATCCGGTGTCTCTTCTGGCTGCTGATCACGACGGCTTTCTGCAAACTCGTGCTGTTCAACAATAATTTCAACGGTATATCGTCTGATCCCATCTTTGTCAGTATAGTTTCCGGATTGCAAGTGTCCGCAAATTGAAATTTTTGTTCCCTTGTGCAGATATTTTTCAACGAATTGAGCGTTTTTTCCGAATGCTATACAGCGAAAGAAATCTGCTGTCTGCTGATTATAGCTTCTTGTAACTGCAAGATTATAGCTTGCCACTACTCGCTCTTCTGTCTGGCCATCTGCATTTTTTACAGAATTGTAACGCACATTAGGCTCCATTGTTAAACGGCCTGTTTCCCATACCTTATTCATAATTAATATCGTCCTTTCCTTTTTCCAGCACAGCTCAGAAAAGCTATGCTGGTAGTCTCAATATCTGTATTTATGCTTCTGTTACTCCTTTTGGCAGATCAGCAATACCAATATCTTCCATTGGCTTCCAGGCATAGACCATTTCGCCACCTCTACTGCCGGTCTGTTCAGTCCAGGCAAAATCTCCTTCTGGCTGTCCGCTCATAATCCATTCTTTGCAATCAGGTTCTTTTTTCAAGTCAGCAAAATATCTGGTATCAACCTCCGCAATATATTTTCCTGTTTTCTGTCCCTCTTTCCATTCTGGATAAATCAACGTTACCCAATACACTCCTGCTTTTGTTGGATTTCCATCTTTTTCAACATAGTTCCATTTTTTCATTTCATTTCTCTCCCATCTCATTGATTTGATATTTTTTTACGAAATTCACGTTCTCCAACAACCTTCCTGTAAAGCTCCAGCCATTCCGGATCAGAAAATGCTGTTTTGATATCTTGCAGGCAACCGATCAAACGTCTTGTCACCAAATGTTTAAGAAACTCGTATGTTTTTCTCTCTGTCATATCTTTACCTTCTTCATCTGAACCAGAATAATATTATTTTTCCCATGTGCACTACTCTCCTATTTTTTTGATGGATTACGTCGCTTTTCTTTGCACGAAAGGATCGGATATATAATCGGATATATTAAAATCGCAAGCCCGATAGTTATAAAAAGAAAAACTTTTCTGCATGTTCCTCCCAAGAAAGCATACACATGAAATTGAAGAAATAATTCCAGCAAAATACAAATTATGAGCAACATCCACTGGCATATTTCAGGAGTCTGAAACCTTATACTTACAAGATAAATAAGAAATATGAATGCTACTTCCAGAAAAGCCATCTGTGCAAATATAAATATAGTCTGTGAAAAATCCTGGTAAGAATTAGTTGTAAATCGTGCAGGACCATGTTTTTTGCTTTTCCCTTTTACGTTTGGCATATAGAAAAAAAATCCAAATACCATCGCAATTACCCCGAGTGGAACAGCCACCATGTTAATCCATTGATATGTAGTTGATGGAAAAGCTCTGTAAAATTCGGTTTTGCTTGTGAATCCTATAGGGTCATGAAACACTTTTGTAGCAATGGTTTCGAACATATTAAGAATCTTGAAGCATACTATTTTAGCCATAATTTTTCCCCTCCCTATTCTGTGTATTCTGGATAACGAATCTTAACAGCTTCCCAAAAATACGGTGCATAACGGCAACCGAACAGCTCCTTTGCGGTATACTTCTGGCATTCTCCCAGTTGATCATCCGATTCCGTTACACTCGGTGTTCCGCCGTACAGGTTATAAGCCATCCGGATCACTGTGCGGATATCTTCCGGATCTT